>Ga0099799_10005_pt1 | contig 75736 bp, 47 predicted proteins | sample Uncmet6_SortLC_1_FD_89033 | JGI IMG/M metagenome (GOLD analysis project Ga0099799, IMG submission 89033) | Marine eukaryotic communities from CALCOFI LINE 67, Pacific Ocean - CN11_C50_N6_SortLC_1 | ecosystem: Environmental > Aquatic > Marine > Oceanic | place: Pacific Ocean: Monterey Bay...
GGTACAAGTGGTACAGTGGTACCGTGGTAAAAGGTACTGGAACTACCCTGGTTCCCTTCCTTGTAGGTTTCCTCTCTCCTAATCCTCAGGCTCCTAGTACCCACCTCAGGCTCAGGCTTGAAGCGCAATGAGTCACACTCCCCGGGCCCGCCGGCGGGGCCCGCCGCCGGCGGGCCGGGCCGGGGGGGCGGGCCGCCGAGTCTGAGGCTTCCTTTTACACCAACTTGGCATCTTGAAGTCGCCAAACTCACCGTGACCGTCACTCAGGCTACCGTGATCGGCAGTATCCGACTCAGGCTGTCCGAGTCGGCGCCGCCGGCGGGTCGCCGCCTCTTCGAGTTCAAATATGTTCTCTACTAGTATAGGCTATGGGACCCACGCCACGGCGGAACTGGCCAACCCCGTAACATTCGTAAACGATAGTAATAACCGCGTGACTTGATTAGCACAGAAGTCCGACTCCTCGGTAGCATCCAACTCCTTGCTGCACCATGACCGTGACGATCATGATCATCATGATTATGATCATGATGATCCCCCCGGGCCGGGCCCGGTTACTATCAACCCGAGAAATAACAATAAAATCCAAATCAAACTTGAAACTTAACATAATGCGATCACCGTGACCGTGACGGCCCGCCGGGTCACGGTCCCGGGCCGAGTCGTTTTCACTAACAGTCCCCGTGACCATGTGACCGAGACAACATCTCGACCGCCGTTACACAGCACTATGGGGTCTATTGTGGCTTCCCAAAGAGTCTCCTGGGGTACTTCAAGTTTGCTATAGTTTTTTGGATACTAGATACTTATATAATCTATATTACCCTCAGCCGCCCTGGACGATGTTTCTAGTAGGTCGAGACCGACTGCTAGGGCGTCTGAAGGACAAATCCTCTTCTCTCGAATTAAAGTTGCGATTTATACGGAGTTGCATAAAAGATGAAAATTTGGAACTGCGTGATTGCTTCAAGCTGTCTCATTACACCGATCCACTTCCACATGATTTGTCAAACCCAAGAATAAGGACCATCAACAGTTCGCACATGCTGCACATTTCACAGATCGATATAAATGGGGAGAAAATTGTGTATGCGAAAGCGCAAGGCAAAGCTCGATCATGTCAAGGAGATCATGGTATTAGTATCAATAAATTTGAGGTAAGAAGTATACCATGTCCTCGGGAATGTGAAGTTGGAATACACGGTGACCAATCTACCGAACACGTAAGTAGTGCACTGTGCAGGATTAATGATGTATACTACGTGGGTGCTTGTGGACTCGAAGAATGCAATTATTCGGCTTCACAAATAAGCTTCGTGGCAAGAGGGGTTCAAATGAAAGGCAGATACGCGAGACTGAAAAATGCGACTCAACTCATCACTGCAATGGGCGTGGAGAATATTCTAGGCGCTGCCACCAGAAGATTGGTGCATTTCACGCAAACAGATGCTAAAGTACTGCAAATACAGTGCCGTCGGCAACATAGAACTCTGCGTAAGTGCTGGTCCGTCATCTCAGTTCCGGGGGGGCAGTCCCAAGCTGCCAAAATTCAAAGACAGTCCAGTGCAGATGACTTCGGAGGCCATTTAAAAACAAGCTTTGCGCAATGTGATCATGGTTCATTTAGCAGTAGCCTTGATTGTGCCTCGATTACCTCTAGAGGAAACAAAAATGCAAATTGCTTGGTCGGGACTGTGGATCGTTCAGTACAGGTTGCGCACTTAGCATTTCGCTCAACCAAATTGTTTGTGTTGCGATGTTCTCAGCTTTCTAGGGATCTTATTAGTGCCTCCGTGTCAAATCAAGCTACTGAAGGTGCCCATTTGCGGATCTTCCTAAGAGCGTGGCGTCACTGCACTCATGTCACACTCGAGGGACGCAAAACTCTAGTTTCTTCATTAATTGACAATGCTTCGCAATATCATAAATTTCAGATAATGCGGCATTCCAACTCGGGTTTCTGTGCGCGTTTCATCACACCCCTGGATGTCGAAGCAGTAGCCAGAATTGCTTACCACGCTAAGACACGACGATACTGTAATGCCTGGCGTTCCAGGTCTAGTTTGCTGAAGGAGGTTACCCTAAAAGGACGCCGGCGTATGACTTGTCATTCTCGTGCTCATTTTCGAGCTTGGTATGTACACACAAGGCAATTGCAAATGGCACGTTCGTTGGCACATAGTAAATGGTGCAAATATAAGTCGACTCGACTCTCAAGACCATTTCGTGCTTGGTACCTTTGGGTGAATGCACGGGTACTGCGGCAGAGGAGTTGTGACCGCATTTACTTTTCCTTTACTCGGCTGAGGCAGCGACATGTTGCTGCAATAACGTTGCAGGCCTGGAAACACAACGCAGAACTAAACAGACTTGAAGCAAAGTATACACGTAGACAGCTTATGAGCGCCCTTGCAGAGCAAAAAGCGCACGTTCATATGCTGGAGAGACTCGCAGATGACCATGATTTGATTCACAGCGAGCTTCATAGTGCTGCGGAGGTATCTCACAACAGGGCGGCTAAGCTCACTCGCAGTGTCATTATTTGTGATGATGATTGCACGAACCTTGAATCTCGCCTGGAATCTATGGAGAATAATGTCGCTTTGGCAGGGCACCTGCTTTCTTCAGTGCAAACACTTCGCTCCGCACTCACGCAGCATATATTGATGATGCAACCAGCTGTTGGTTTTGCTGAGCAAGACCTATCTGGTTTGGCATCCGAGCGGGACGCACGGCTCTGTGCCGATGGTCCAAGTAAGCTAGTGAAGTCTTTTGGAGGTTTGGTACCTCCGGATTCCTCTGAGGTCTGCGAAAGTCACCACAGAAGGGGCTGTGAAGGTGGCTCAAAAGTGCCTGGATTTGGTTATGGTGGCGGAGATACAACAAAACGTGCATTTGCGACACGCCTGAGCTGGCTCTTGAATATTGTTAAGTGCCATCCGGCGCTTGTAAATTTCCATCCTGTGACTCATGTCGAAGCTGCACTGCTGTTGAAGAATTTGATCTCTGCCAGTGACAATCAAGCCCAAAAAGATTGTAGCCATGGTCGCCTTGATCTGAACACTTGTTCCAGAAAAAAAGAACCAACGCAGGAGAACTTCACAGCTCTAGCCAGTGTTTCTCTTCCCTCTCTAGAGAACAGAACAGAAGAGCTGTTGAATTGTCTTGAGGAGATGTATGCAGTGTTTGAGTTTCTAAGAGATGGAAACACCTCAGCACTCCCTGAACGACTACGAGCACTTTGGTCTGCTTCAATTTGTCGTGGCAATTGGTCTAGCACAAGGATGTCGAATTGTCGAATTGCCCGCCCGTGGGGCTCCACAGCATCAAAAGTGCCCCTCATTGGTGGTGCCTTAAAGTGGAGCAACATTATTGAGCTCGTTACCATGTCTTCACCTCGAGGATTATCCTGTCAAAAACATATAGACCAGCTGGTACGATACATATTTGATCAGCAGTGCTATAATAATCTGGCTACCATATTGTACAGTGGTGCAAAAATCCGTTTTCGTGCAAAGAACGCCTCCCGGTCCAATTATATGCAAATGCCATACCAGATTCGGCTTTGGGACTCTGGGATAGCAGCAGGGAAATTCATGACCTGCGGATAGTTGCCCCTGTAGAGGCACAAAGCTCTCAGGCACCAAGAACCTATCAAACTTGGACCAGTAGTAAATAAATAAATAATTAATCAAGGAAGGAATATCCTAAAGAAAAGGACATACACCAAGCCTCTAGAGGCCTTCTCCCTGCGCGGCTAGGATACCCAGCCGGCGCCTAAAAAGAGTATAAGGATTTTTTGTATACTTTATGTCCCTTCTGTCGAGTTTCCCCGGAAGTGCGCTATCGACGTAGAAACCCGCGAGCTCAGGAGGCTCGGGGCTCAATCGCCAGTGAATTATGTTTGGCGTTACTCTACTCAGCAGCCAAATGTGCTCGACGGGTAAGTCCAAACAGCGTCACGGTCCTCCTGTCGCACGTTTCGCCCACTAAGCTCACGACGCACGACACGCTAAGAGTTTGGCGGGACGATGCATGGCCGGCGCCAGGAAGAAGCGCACCAGCAGAGTAAAAAGTTCGGCGTTCCCGGGGAAACCTGACAGAACTAATTCCGTGAGATAAACCCCAATGAAATCCCGACTTTCCCGTGAACAAAACCGTAATTTGGGCCTAAATCTCGAGTTTTTCTAGTAAACTTGACCTCTAACCTGCCTTAATTTCAACCCTAACCCTATTCCTAACCCGGCGGATTATTTTCAACCTATCCTATCCTATGGGCGGGAAGAGACGTGGATGCGGCATCATGTTGAAGCCAAAGCTCTTCCAAAGGCCACACGGCGCCCCTAAGTCTCCTCGTCGTCTCAGCTGCCTCCGCCGGAAGGCAATCGTTGATTGGTAACTCAGGCTAAAAGTGTTCATTTGTTACCGTGATCTGGCGATTGTCATGATTGCTACTATGTGGGACTCTAGCTGTGGTATCCAACTTGAAGTTTAGCTTCTCTACCCCTCAAGTTACCTTCAAGTCCGGAATATATTCCTTTTCTTGATGAGGGAAAAGGGGGGAGATATCAAGAGAGACACCAATTGTTCTATCCAATGTGGCATGGGCGGCCAATTGGGACAGGGTGGTTGTTCCACCCCCAGAGAACCCAGGGATCTTCACTACAATCGACAGCGTCCTAGTGCCTACTGGGTGAAAAGAGGTGATGCCCGTGTAATAGTTCTACGTGGAGGCAGTGAACGGAACTTGCGAATATCCACAATCAAGAGGTGCCAAATCATTCGGCACCATCAGTGCTTAATAGTAAAGCAACGCCTGCAATGATCCATTTTAGGGCTGACTCTTTTGTATCCAAGTTCGCAAGGAAAATATACGTCGGGCCACGAAGGCTAGTGTAATAGCACGGGCAATTATAAGCATCTGGGCGCATATATCCCACCGATGTTGGCTCCCAATGGGTTTCTACTACCACCGCTCTGATGTATAGAACAGGCATTTGCGGCAAGAGCTCCTTGGAAACACTCTCAATAATGACACCAGCGCATTTTATAGCCGAAACTATCTTCATGGTATCGGCCTCCTCTGGCGGCATCCATCGTGCACCTTGCATATACAGCCCGTGAACAAATGCGCCTTCCCGATTGCTAGGGTCTGGTAAAGTGGGAACCTGTTCTGGATGGCAGTAGATTGTGACATTTGTCTCGATGGTCATATTGTCAAGCGGGAGGCTCTCTTTTCGAGCACTCACTTGTTGAATGGCCGTTAAAAAGGCAGTCGGGTTGAAGAGGCCCAGCCACAGGGAGATTGGCAATTCCAGTTGAGCTTCCCAGATTACAAGTTGGGACACACGCTGCTCCAGATCACGAAACCAGTTATGCAGATTTTTTGTGCTTGGCCATGCTAGTCTTTCCCATGATGTTAGGTGGTACGGATTGCGACCTGGAACTTCATTCAAAGAAAGTGCAGAGGAAAGATCCTCCATTTGCTGTGACATGTTCAGTTGTCCATTAATACCCTTGTTCAATTCGCCAAGGCTGCGAGAAATTTCCTCAACAAGAACATTCATCTGTGTTATTTCTTGCATTGCCACGACAATATATGGTGCCGAGGGTCCGCTTAGAAGCTTTTTTGCTTTGTCTTGCATTAGCACCAGATTGAAGAGCTTTGGCAGTCGCTGCTCAAGAGAGTTCAAAATTTCACCTGTTTCTTTGCCAGATGCACCGTGCTTTCGATTCGAACTATCCGAAGTACTCCCGCGCAATCGCATTACCTCTCCCAGTATTCGATCAGCTGTGGATGTCAAATATCTGATCTCCGCATTAGGGTGTAGCCCAAAGAGTACTGGCGTCTCGGTTGGAAGGGCAGTCTTGACATGTGCGACATACCCATCATGATCTAGGATACTGGTAGGTAGGGGAAAACCAGAAGCTAACTCAGCTCCAGGTTTGAGTAATTTTTTATTTACAAGGGCCAAAAGATATGATGTATTTGTTTTACGGTCCCAAAAATCTGTTATGTGACCACCATACATAATTTCTCCAAATATATAACGCAAATCAGCCCACGGAATAATAATACCACGACCGTCAGCTCCTTTGGGTGCTTTGTTTATGTAGCTCGTGAGTACATCTGCACAGATTTTCAAGTCCCCAGTGTTGAATCCGTAGGGACGACTCCAGCCTTGCTGTCCAAATCTGCGACGTCCCAGAACAAGAGCATGGAAGAAACAAAGCCCAAAGAGGCATGCTCTGTATTCCACCGTGTGAGTGCACGAATCAAGTCGATCCTGGGGAAAACAAGCCCAGGCACGTTGTAAATTCGACTTTAGATCGGCAGGAGCCTCGTTGGCCACTTTGATGCACGTCTGCAGGAGGCTTTCAGGAATATTATGTAAGTGGGGGAGTGGCGGTGGCTCGGCACTTAAGTAACAGCGGAAGTTCATAGCAGCCGCCTCGCTAGCAAGTTCAAGCTTACGTTCCAGCTTAGGGAGCCAGGACTGCATCAACTGTATATTTTGTAGCATGACCCAGCCACCCCGACTCGCCATTCTATCCAGGCATGCTTCGGCTGGAGATTCTTGTCCTTGGCCCATGGAGATATTGTGAAGTGTTTCTTTCTCCATGGTAACATCGAAGTCAAACCCTAATGTTTCTACCCAAGCGGTAGGATCTACGCCCGGAAACAGCACAAAAAAGAATGGGGTTGACGCTGAACTTTCCCTGTAAGCAGCCAGCATATCAAACGGCTGTGGGCATGAAAAAAGTGGACCCAGCTGACCCGCCACGTAGTTCCGGAGTGCTGCTGGGATCCGGTCGCTTCGCATGGCTCGAAGCACCACGATAAATGGTAGACCTGAAAGCGACTTTAAACACCCAGGCAGATGTTGTGTTTCAGCCTCGGGGTGCTCATACCATTTTCGCCATTCTTCTGGGTCACTCGCGATTTGATTCCTCAGATCCGATAACTCGGACATTCCCTGGTCTTCTAACCCCATTAATTGCGCCCAGGCTTGGCTAGGGAGCCACGTCTTCACATCTTCAGCCGTTTCAGTAGGCGGGACAGCCCCTTGCGGAGCGAGCAAGAAAGAAAGTTGAGCAGTGTTCAGGTTGCCTGATGCATCAGATACAGCAAGGGAAAGAAGTGCGGCTACTGTCAGTTGATCTCGAGTGAAAATTCCTCGTTCCAAGTATTTGTAGAGCACAGTAGTGATGGACATGGCAATATTTGTGCACCGTTTCTCGAAGTCCTCTATTGAGAGGTTACTTTTTTCCTCGATGGCTATTTTTTCCTGTATCTTTGTAGTGAGCACGAGGAGGTCTTGTTGTGCTGCTAAAGAAGAGTGACGCAGCAAGTCCTCGTTCCAGTTGAATCTCTGCATTTGAATAATTTTGGAAGTTGCCGCCTTTAGTTTCGACAGCATGGTTTTTGGCTTATTTGCCGTTTTAGTTTTGCGCTCAGCATCATGTACAAGCTCAATCCCATGTTGAAACAGTACCACGAATGCATTCAGGCTGTAAATGTAATACCTGAAACGCTGTGCATCTCACAAGATGGGCACATAGAGGGGATTACGCACGTATGAATACGATGAAGAGAGTTCATCAGAAAGAATATGGTAGCTCCCCGCTTTGCTACCCCCCGGTAACGCTCTGCTGTCTCATTTATGGATGCAGTGATTTGCCTCCCTTCCTCCAGCCGCGCAGATGCGTCTAAACTTTGCTGCTTGGCATTCTCCAAGCCTTCGATTAGGGCACGATCTTCTGTGATGTCACCTTCGGCAGTGCTCAACTTGACGAGAATATCATCCTCCAGCTGTTTGATCCGAACTTTGAACTCATTTCCCTGGTGAATTAAAGCAGCTTTCCTGGATGCAAGATCAGGTCTCTCTTTGCGTATCACGAGGCTCAATAACTGGTCCTCAAGTCCAAGGGGAGTGACGGTAAAATTGACGAGTGTCAATTCCGCTTGCAACTCAGGGGGATAGTGCCTAAGCGATAGATATATTTGGGGCATCATCGATATGGTCCCTTTTTAAAAGCGTTGGCTTCACTGCTAGGCACGGATTTGACAGCTTGGTGTGTAAAAATAGACAGAAGTCTGGCGAATAATCTATTTCATCGTCGCCAAGAGCAATCAAACTGCGTCCGGTCTTCTTGAGGATTGCTCGCTGTAAAATTGGCAACAGAACAGCGTCGATACTTTCTCCCATGTTTTCAATTAAAATCGACGTGCCGCCAGTAATTGCTGCTCGCAACCCGTTGATCAGTTCCGGCTGACCCAATCTTAGAACTTTCAAGCGCCCTGCCTCTCGTGTCTTGATCCAAGCGACACCTTGTAGCTGTGGATCAATGATTAATGGCCAGCGCTTGGAAGAAGTCACGATAGCTCCATTTTCGGACGAAACCGGATCATGGGGCAGCCCCTCGGTATTCCAGCCTGCAACTTCCGCTTCTGATGCTATGAGTGACACGATTGTTAGTCCAGCATCAAGTTGTCGCATCGGAATTGGACTGCCTCCCACTGCTACCTGTAGATAGGGCATGTATGACTCGTGAAGCAATTCGTCACGAAAAGCTTTGTTAAATGGGCCACCTGTGGCGTGTGTGTCGCAATGTACATATAAAAACTCTTAGGACCGCACAGGAGCTCGCAATACCTAGGTTTGAAATAGATAAAGTGAGTGACTTACTTCTTGGATTATTCTGGCACCGCACGAAATGAAGGCAGCCGCTACCAAGGAATCTCCAACAAGAGGATCCCTCTGGTGATGAAGTCGATCCACGCCCTGCGCCCAACGTACTTCCTCGGAGCCCAACGCATTAATCAGGCGCTGTGCCAGCTCCAATTTAAGTTGGCCACGCTCTGCAGTTTTCACGGCCTCCCACTTATCTTTCTCAGCTTGCTCATATTCCGAGGTTAGTTGCGCAAGCTGCTCTTGTAGTTGATCAACTCGTTCTTGCACCAAAGCAAGCTCCGCATTTGCTACTTCTAGTTGAGCAGTTGATTCAACAACCTTCAAACGCTTTGGTTCAACCTCAAGCCATATGTCGTAGTAAGCGACAATATTTTCAACCCAGCGGACAAGTCCAGCAGCTGCCGAGTTCTTCTTTTTCATCGCCTCTTCATTGAAATGCTCCATAGCGAGATATATCCGCACCTCCTGGAAGTTAATTTTTGGAACATTATCTTCATCTATGAGAGATTTAAATTTTTTGAGTTCATCAACCAGTCCGTTAACATTACCAAGCAGTGACTTTTTACACGCGTCCCAACCACGATCTTTATCCTTGACTTTACCATTGCGTTGAACTACAACACCTTGGTTGATTCCGGCCAGTAGCACGCAGACTGCACTAAAAACATCGTTCACCCCTTTTGGAGGTGTTGCCATTGTTTTGCAGCTACCAAGATCTCGTTTATCTAGCGTATCAAGGGCAGCTGTCGCGGCTCTTATCGCAGGTTCTGCAGCAACCAAATCACGCTCTGCATCTTCATTTTGACGCAGCACTTCTGCCTGAATCTTAGCCACCTTAGCTGCTTCATCATTTGCCTTGTGGGTTTCTTGTTCGACAGTCATCTTTTCCGAAGCCACGCGAGCAGCTATCGCTTCACTGCAGTCTCGTTTTTCGTCGGCAGCCTGCACCATGACAGTTAATTCCTGCTCTAAAGTGCCAACGGCAGTTGCGGCATCTCGTAAGCGTGAGATACCATTCTGAAGACGCAGAGTTGCCGTCGTGTTCTCATCACGTCGACGGAGCAGTAATGTTTGATACAGCCTAAGCATCTCCAGATAGGACTTGGGAGTCAAATATACGGATCTGCCTTCCTCGGCATGGTATCTTATGGCGGCCAGGCTTGCCATTTCGAAGCTCAGGGGCATGAATCTTTCAATCGCAGCTCGTAAAGCGGGAGATTTGAATTCTATATCAGAGAGCTGTTTTGTTGCGACTGATGCGAGTGCGCCTGCTGACCACGGGTGAAACCAGTCGATCGTGGTACCAAAGACCAATGCCGGGAACCGCTTGGCATATGTGCTAAAGGCAGGACCCACTGGAGAGAAACAAATGATGACGTGGAGATTGACACGGATCTGGGAAAGGAAATAATTCCAACAAGCTGTTGCGTCCGGTGAAATGCCAGATGCCTTGGCTTTCGACTCGACCATGTTTACCACACCTTCTCTTTCATCTTTACTGTAAAGGTCAGGAATATTACCCGAGGCAAGTAGATCATTGATGTATATAAGGAATCGCTCATTTGTCACTTGTGAGTCGGTAAACAAGAAGACCACACTTTCTTGTTTGACCCCAGCGCGCGTGAACATATTTTGCAGGTCCAGCTTGAAATCGCCCACCCCGTAGCTTGATGTGATGCAGATGCGCATTAAGATTTTTCCACAGATGTGTGTAGCTAGACGTGCAAGACTCTGTTTTCCACTCCCTCCAACGCCAACAAGAAGGGCGTGGCCTGCTGGCTGAAGTATTATGCGTGTTATCCGTGCCACGTGCAACAACGCATCTTGAAACAAGACAAGATCCATGGCCGGGTGAAATTCATTGTGGTCTTGGAGCGCTTGCACGAAGCACTCGCGCATCGTATTTGTGTCCTCAACTAAACCATATGCTGGATCATCTAAAGTTGCGATGTTACGGACGTGACAAAAGCAGAGTGGAGTCCCTGATGTCCCTGTTGCCTGATCACCAAAAAAGTGAGTAGTGCTAATCGTCGGAAAGGTCTTTTTAGCCAAGTTTTGGAGAATCCGTCGAAACTTTGACACGTCCTCTACACAAGTCAGACAGTCACCATAAGTTCGCTCTGTTTCGTGTATCCACAGAAAAACTAGCTGTTCTGGCGTGTCAAACCCAGAAACAGCATGCTGTGACAGTAACAAACCACGAAAGACGCTGGCAAGATGTCGTCTACACAAACATACCATTAGCACAAAGAGCCCATTGTACAAGACACCGAGTCGCACACATTGAACCTAGTGGCATAATTATACAAATACGGTGCGAATGAAAGTCAGACACAACAACGGACTCATAGTGAAAATTAGCTGCAGTCTTTCGGAATGTACTGTGAATTTCTTTTTGCACAGAAAGTGCTCCTTTGATAAGATTTGATGTGATGTTACACACACTCGCTTCAAACCCCCCGTGCTTTAGGTGCCCATCCAAAAAGGTTTGAAATATGGTCAGCAGACTAGTTGCGCTAGGCAACCCCACTGCAAATATGGAAAAATGACGCTGGAGACGCGGATTAACCAAGAAGGATCCCGCGGTGGGGTTCATACAGGCAACATATTGACAGTCGACCACGGTTTTCAATGTAAGCTTGCTGGAATCGTACCAGCCGGCATAGTCTAGGTGTTGGCGCAACAGCGCAATAGCAGACTGGGTGTCGTACTTATCAAGCTGCCTAATGTGCGCATTGTGAGTCAACAGTGTGAGAAAATAAATCCATTTAGTTATTAGGACGTTGCTTCTTGCGGCAGATTCAAGTCATCTGCGTGGGATGGTATACGGAATAATTAGAGAAAAAATGCACGCACCAACAAAGTACACCAAACGAGTCGATCCTGGTGGCCCGAACGTTGAGCCAGTCCTTTTTTGTAGCGGCGCCTCGAGTGAACCCAACAGAACGCTAGCCGAGCTGTAATAATTTAGATTAATATTCACGTTGACAAATTTTGTCGGCAAAAGCTCGCGTAGCATCCCAGTGACGAGTTGTGTCTTCCCAGTACCTAACAGCATCAAGGATGTCACAATCAAAGATAACAAAAAACAGCTTGCGCAATCAGCCAATGATATGGCTTCTTTGGGACCGCTAGGACCGACGAGTAACAAGGGTTTACTTTGATGAATAAACAGATTCCCCCAATGAGATATACTAGCAGTTTCGGTTGTGGGCACTGTAGTTTCATCCATCTTCATGATCCGCGAGTCAAATGCAACCGCATGAAAGGAGGGGCTCTGTCGCCAAGGTTCAAATTTGTTTGAGGCTGGGTCAAGCCAGTAGTCGAAAGTTGTTTCACGCGTTGGCAAACGAATGTGTTTAAAGTTTGTCTTCCACCAATCGCTAAAGGCTTTGCGATGGTCGACTCCGTCATCTGACATCATCAGTGCAGAGCCAAAAGCCCATATAGTGCAAAAAACAAACGCTGTTTCTAGCTTGAATTGATCTTCAGCCACCCCAGCTACAATCACTCCCTCCAGCATGCAGAGGAGGCTACTTACAAGCGCCATATCTTCAATAGGTACGACTGCTTTGGCACGCTCGTGCAGAAAATGCAGAGTATGTGGTACATATTTTTCGAAAAGTTCAGTTAAGGCCTGAAAGATATATTTTAACCTGTGATGACATCTGAAATATTCATCTCACCATCTTGCTTTGAGTGGAATAAATTTGATCAGGTCTTGACTGAACCCAGGAGGCTACGATTGAGTGCCACACACTTCCCTCATCAGAGCTTATATAAATAATCCCAGCACGACTAACCGTAGCAGGGGTAGCAAACCGAAGATCTCGGATCTCAAAGATCATCCGCATATGCAATTTCAGAGGAATGCGTTCATTGGAGGCCAGCGTAAGCATCTTGTTGTCGTCCATGACCTACTCAAATGTCAATTTCGAACATCACTACATACCGCCAGAACACAGGTAAAATTGGCTGAATTCATGGATTCTATCCAATTAGCATCAAGATCACCTTCAAAACAAAAACTTATCCAATTGAATGAGAGCAGGTCGTTAGGAGGGAGGAGGATTGGGGTGCGCTATGTGACCCACCATCAAGCACAATCCTAAAAAACAATTTCTAAGAATGTAACACTTTTTTTCGCACCATTTAGGCTGATCATCATTAATTTGTCCGAGATTTCGCATGATGTGGCTAAGTAGTCCATCTTTCCACTCCCGTGTCTGTAGAGTAATATGACCATAAAGATCTTCAGTTGGCATGACTTTTGGATTGAGGCATGCCACGCGGACTTTCTGATGGTGGGCCATGTCCCCCACCGCACTCGACAGTGTCTTCCAGCAAGTTGATTTGCCAGAACCTGCTGGACCCATAACAAACACACAATGGCGAATTGCCAAGAGCTCATTGAGTTGAGTCACCTTGAGAGTGAAATGTTCATCGGGCCAAAGGGAAAGCCGCTCAGTGGCCTTGATGACACAACGTTCTAAAGTCGCATCCACGACTCTTGGTGGATCAACGCCGGGGAATAAGTCGTTTAAGAGACCTGCATTGGTTGGTAAGGGTTCAAAAGCCATAGCACGCGTCGCACCAAAGAAGACCACCTTGTCCTGCTGTACAATCTTAGGTGTATTTAAGTCTCTAAGTGCACGCATAAGCAATTGTTCTTCTGGGAGCTCGGGTTCTGCTCTCTTTAGATGGCCAGCAACAACGAGAACTGACTTGACTGCCCGAAGACCCCAGTCGTAGTGCCTACAGTATGGTAATAGCTCTCAATACACAGGATCTATCGACGCATGTGCATGATAAACAACTGCTTCGATAGCAAATCCCGCAGCAAAGTGTACAGGCCGTAAAACTTAGATGCCAGACTGCGAGCTGCAACATAACCTTCAGCCATGAGCATGTTTTCGCCTGTGGTCTCAAAAGTTCATTTCCCTGGCGAACTGCGTTTTATATTCATTCACACAGCTGCTAGCATATCAAGACAAGATCAGGTACCTACGTAGAGTCCCAGTACGATGTAGGGAGATATAGTGGTGGGTAGTGTTAAATACCATGACAGTCATGGGCCGAAAGAGCGCTTTAAGGCCCTCTGGCAATTCCGAACGACCAAGATAACCCTAGATGGTCGAATCAACACATCAAAACTCAAGTTTTGGGGTACTAGTTACCGGGTTCATTGTTATGAAAGCACCGCATGTTGGATCCAAACTTATGCCATCACCCTCGATCACTATCTGGTGACTTGAGGCATGCTCACGCTCATAGCGAGCTACGCCATCGCAGACAGCTTTGAATTGCACAGTGCAAACGGAAAGGACTTCCGGAATTAGTCTATTGAATTCATCGAAGCAGCCCCAGCTGCCGCTGCAGGCCAAGCCCTTGAAAATGTTGCCCAGCGACTTGTAGTCCATTTCGGGGGAGCCTAAGCCATAATAACATCCGTTACAGCCAGAAAAAGGAATATTTGCATAGCTATAGGACAGTTAAACACGTAACAACATTTCCCCAAGGCTGAAGCTAGGTCTTTGGTTGTCTCCGTTTTACCTAGAAGCATAGAGTTTCGAACTAGTTCTTTATGAGGCGCGTGCACTTGCCCGTTCCAGCAGGTCCCGCAGGTGCACAGCCCATTTTTAAGTGTAGAGCTTGTGTAGCAGTCACATAAAATCGGTCAGTAAGGGGTGTGATGACAAGGCGAGGACCATTGCCAAGGTACTCAAGACCATATTCAAAACCTGCCGTAATAAGCAAGGATCCGAATCATGTCCAAGCAGAAGACACAGTGAATAGAAATATTCTTCTGTTAAGTACAAGCGTCACAAACGTGCACTTCCGTTTGAACAGCAACAAGGCTGGTCTCTTCTTTCTCAACAAAGCGTTGTTTTAGTTGCGATTGCCACTGGAAGTCAGCTTTATGATAAGCTTTCTCTCTTAGCAACTTGGCGATTACATCACGCGTGTGGGCATCGATTGTTACCAAGCACATGACCCGTTGGCGCTCGCTGTTGTCCAGTTTTGTTTGTGTCAGATTGACGAGATCAATGAGGTCTTGCTGCTGCTGATCAGCATATACTTGAAGTGTATTAATCTCACCCTGGTCCATCTCATCCATCGCCTTTTCTATACTAACAACAGACTGGATACCTGCAACAAGTAAGGCGATCTGTGCTGGGGCTGAAGGTTTTCCAGAAGAGTTGGTATCCAGTAGCCATTCTGTCCTTGGCTGAAGAGGGTATCGTTTTTGCGATCGCTCTAGATTCTTTTGCAGGGTATGCCTCTGTGCCTCTAGAACTGTCTGAAGATATACCTCTACCTTGCCCTCCAAGGGCACAGGTGGTTCGAAATCAACTTGTTCTCCTCCAACACTAGAAATAAATTTAATCGCCCGAGGTCGTTTGATGGCTGCGCCTTCCAGTTGTAAATTGGCTGTGGCGAGAAGAACTTTATCAATATGATGCATTACCTTAGAAGGTGAGGACCCATTCGATAAAATTTCTAGCAGGTCGGCTTCACCTGCACACACAAGTATTTCTATAACACGCACAATATAACGACGCAAGCAATTTTGCTCGTGAAGTAGAACCTACAATATAAAGTGAAAACAGCATTTTGATGATCCTCACCGGGGGAAAACACGGCGCTTCCCAGCCAGAAAGTCAGCTAGCGCCTTTTTGCATACCTCTTGGTCTGTATTTATGCTCTCAAGGCGTTGAAGCAGCCCCTTTTGTCCGCAAGCCTGCCTGATATTACATATCTCTGACATACCGTTCAATATTATTCTGACTTGCTCATCTAGTGCCGCAAAGCGAATGGCTTCCTCTGGAAGTTCCCGGCTGACCTCTTCTGATCCAATGAAAAGTGGCTCTAGATAGGACCAAGTGCGCTGTATCTCAGAAAGCATCTGCGTAACGTCAGATATTGCGGTGAGTGCCTGCTGCCACACTATAGCCTGGGGCTTGAAATAGTCATACCGGCTAGCAATCATGGTCTGCAATGCTAATTGATCAGCTTCGAGCTGGTCAGCATTTTCCTCTGTTATTTTTAGGAGGGGCACATTTTTTTGCCTAGAACTAAGAATCTCGAAGTTGACATTTTCCCAGGTAGCGGAAAGCCCAGCGAGTTTTTCTTCCTGAGCTGCTTCACGCGCTGCCTTGTCAGTAATCTCGGCGATTGCAGCTGCTTGCTTGTGAATGTTTGAAGATAAGATGTCACTCAATTTATTTATCTTTGTCAGCATATTCCCTTGTCCACCAAGTATGATACCAAGTTCATCCCAGTGACGATCGCGCATAGCTGGTTGTCGGAGGCTTGCTATTAAAGGACACGTCATCAAGAATTGCTTGGCAGTTCGCTCGAGGCCACGATATGCGTCTGAGCCCTTAATGGCAGTAGGCTGTTGCTTCACCTTGGTCAGTATTAGTCTGGCATTTTCCTCAAGTCCATCTGCATTTAAATCTACCCAAGCCAAACTACCGGCTTCCTCTATGTAGGCATTGCATTCAGATATACCCATCCATAATCCATGGTAGCTAGTCAACGTCGCTCCAGCGGAAGCGACCAACTCCACACTCGACTCAACGTCCGAAGCGCACTCAAATATACTAGCAAGGTGAATCATCCCTTTGCATCTCGCATCTTCTTCCTCATAGGCACTTGTCAGAGTTTCTATAAGACTGAACGCCTCGTCTACTCCAGTAGCGTAGAGCTGAAGCGGCGAAGATTCGACTCTCTTCAGAAAATCGCGCACAGTAGCTTCATATGAACGAATATCATCCTTTGTCTTCATGCTCTGCGCCTTTACGAGAGGACCTATCTTGAGAGCGATGCGGGGCGCCTCCAGTTGTGAATTTTCCCACGCGAGGCGATATGACTGCAAGGTATTGGCCAGTGGTCCATTATTGATGCCCTGTGACTGCAGGTAAGACAGAATGCAATCAATACGGTCTATCAAAAAGTCAATCTCCGGCTTTTGGTCTTGAATCATATTAAGATGCTCTTTTACTAAAACTACTGCATTTTGATTTTGAACCTCACTCCAGTCATCACTATTCAGATTTTTGTTTATCCCTTGCGCCACTGATTCTATAAACTTGCCAACAATGTCAAGGTCTCGTTGTACGCTAGAGGCTACTGTTTTCCCGGTCATAGTATTATTCAGTCTCGGGACAAACTCTTCAAAGCACACAGAAATACCACTACCTCGAACAGGACCAGGGGAGCCACCAAACGTACCCAAAAACACGACATCCACAAGGCATGAGCCAGCTGATGGAGAATTAAAAATGACATGATAAGTTCCATCGTCCCTGTCACTGATCTCTACACCACTACGCAGTTGTAGGTCGCCGCCGTCTTCACCACCCCCTAGCAGTCGGATCGACAGGCTAAACTCATCACCACCGGTAGTGCGATTATTGTTTAAATTGTCCCGTGCTTGGATAACAAACATGGTCGCTTCATTACAGGCACCCCCACTAATTAGCCCCGGGCCATAGATGAGAGAATGTTGGGCGCTCGTCACCGAAAAGAATCTATAAATTTGGGAAGTTGTGGTAAAACTATCGCCGTTCAGTGCAATCCGCACCTCGACATCCCCGGCCTGATACAAGCTAAAGTCTGGTGTCAAGCAGACCAATTGTGTGCTATTGCAGAAGTCACCCCGGACATCAACTGTCCCATGCTCTGACGAAAAGCGCACAACCACATCTTTTGTGTTAACAAAGTCGATGCCAGTTATTTGCAGAGTTGTCGAGCCAGTTACAGGCCCATTGTTGGGATATAGATCCATTATTGCATATGGTGGCCCCACCACACGTGCCACATCAAGCGTGAAGACATCAGCAAGCCATTCACTTGCCCATCCACCGAAAAGGATGAGCCGAGAAAATTTGCTGTCATAAGCGAGCACGGTATCTGTGCGAGGTTTTGGTTTGTCAATCCCACCCACCACAGGCAAGCTCCATCGATGCAGACCTGTGTCTAGTACAGACACTTCCCCATGAGGAATGCCTTGCCTGTTCTTACTATCTACCGGACCTTCGATTCCACCATACGCAAATATTTTCCACGAGGGGATTGCCATGACAGAGCATGCGGCAAAGTTCCAGCGCGGGACAGATAAAGAGTTCTCAATGCAAGACCACACCGGTGGATTGCAGATGGTGTCTAGTGTGTAGAGATCGTCGAATTGGCGAGAGGCATTCCAACCTCCCAAAACGAATAACGTCTTTTCGATGGCACAAGCCTGATGCCCAGACCGTCTTTCTGGACCACGACCCTTAGTTTCAATTCGAGACCATATCCATTGGTCAAGATTCAGACGATGAAGATCATCAAGATCACGCCTCGCATATCCTAATGTAGGTTGATAACTGGTCCACACGTAACATGCTCTTTAGACTCGGGACGCAAGGACCATATCCACCATAACCGCCAAACACAAACATAGAAGATCCGATACATGTAGCAGAATGACCGCCACGCGGAGAAGGAAGACCTGATGAATAATTCATAGCAGCAAATAAGAATGTACTGTCCTACCTGGCCAAGTGGCGGACGGGGAGTGACTGCCATTTGAGGTGAATCCGAGAGCTTGTCCAGGATGAGGCTCCTGCCATTCCATTGCAATGGTATTGAATGACCATACATCCGACAGTCGGAGAGATGCAGTATGGTATCCACCAAAGATGATGATTTGTGTACCGCCAAAGACACACGCAGAATGGCGCCACCTTGCTGCAGGGCGTAGACTTTTAGGTTGTTCAAGCAGGCACCACTCCAGCTCGGACTTTCCCATCCTAAGCACATGAAGTTCATCCAGCGGGCGCGCTGTTTTGCTGTCAAGTGGACCGCCACCCAGGCCACCAAACAAGAATCCTGTATTTCCAATAATGGACAAAGTGTGGCTAGAGCGCGCGCAAGGGAGATTCCTAGACTCCCCATTGCTTGCAACACAGCGAGGTCGGTCCCATTGAACTTCAACGCTACTACTTTCCTTCATCGTCAACGCCAGAGGCTTATGCTTCAAACATTCGCGATATATTTTGTGAGGATATAGGCCATCGATATCATTCCGGGTCGACTATTGTTTTATTCCCCCAGCTTATCTCAGGCTGCAAGGCAAATATATTCATAAGCGGCAGGAGGAAGTACTACTGAAAGTACCCAAGCCTCAGGCTGAGTATCTAGGCTGAGTGCGGGACTGCGAGAACTATTCTCTAGTAGGCCACTCAGGCTCAGGCTAGCCTGAGTAGTAGTATCCTTAGTCCCTATCCCCCCTAGACTTCAAGAACACGCGCATGAGCACCCCTTCGCGTGATTAGCATCAACATCCCGGGGGTCTGGCCGCACGGGAATAGTGCAGGGGGCACTCAGTGACTGAGCACTGCTGCGTTCCTCAAGTTAGGTGCACCGTGCGCAGCCTAGTATTTTTAGCACAGGCCGAGGCTAGGCACTGTTCGGTGCCAGTGGGTTATTCATCAGTCAATTGCCGTGCGAGGGGACAAACCAAGTATAATCTCGAAAGAATACTTCACGTTTTTTCTCAAAGGCCCTGCATTGAACCGTCTCCAACTCGCGGGAATCGCAACAAGGGCTTTGCGCGTTGCGTACACGCTGCATTTGACAGCTCGAGCTCCGCAGATCGTGGCAGCCCAAACAACTTCGTCTTAATCCGCCGTCCTTCGCGGAGCGGGGGCGGGCAATTTTCCGATGAATATTCCGGTGGGCCAGAGCTAAAAATAGCTAAAAACTTCGGCCGGACCCGGGTCTCGGCAGACGAGACGAAGAGATGACTAGGGGAAGTCACAGTGTTGGCTCGGTGCCAGTGTTGGCTCGGCCGCTTCAAGTTCCTAGCCGACTCGAACGGAAGATACGCGTGCTAAAATCAGCTAAGCCAAACGCAGCCCCGTGTGCTACTCTCATAGGCAACCCCCGTCAGGGTATGCTAATGCGCAAGAACGCTAGTGCGGCCTCCGAGAAGATCCTTGCTATGTGTGCTCTCTCGATGAGCACTTTGGATAGAACTTTTTTACAGTAGTAGCCAGTGCATCGAGTAAGCTTTCTATTTCCTTCTCGTAGATAATAGTGTCAAAATGTGAAGTTACTACATCACGGGGGGGCTGGATATCATCGTAGATGAGAACTTTGTAAGGTGGTGGCTTTATTTTGTTGCACATGCTTGCGACGATAGCACGTTCACACGAAATATGAAGAAGTGGAATTGCACCCCTGGCCTTGATGCACGCAACAGCCTCTAGTGTAGTCCCAATAAGCTCGCCCTTGCTGTCAGGCTCGGCCGTTTTACCAACCTCAAGGTACTTCCCAGCCTTGTGGTCGCTATTGAGCATCTCTAAAGATAAAAAATTCATAGTGATTCCTGGTCGGTCCTTTCTGCGGGGCGGGCGAGTAGTTGTCATGATGGGGGCCAAGAAAGTTTTGGGGAAACGGCGATTTAGTATATCAAGGAGTTGAAGCTCTTTCGCGCCAGCAATGACTAACGCTGGTGAGCCACCTGTAAGCAACGGTGGACCAATATTTGATGATGCCAGCGCTGCGAAATGTTCGGCCGCGGATGAAAATATGTTCCTTGGTTTCTCCAGCAACAGGCCAGCCGTAAAGTCAGCCAGGATATTGCGCAGTGTTTGTTGTCGTCGTAAGTAAGCCACATGCCGCTCCCTTAGCGTAGTCTTGCTGTCGCACAAGTGACCAATCTCTTGAAGACTTAGGACATCCTCACCATAGCTTCTTCTTTTTAATACAAGACTCAGCGTCCTATTCCCGAGGACTTGTTGCATTGTGGCGGCGCAAGCTATTCCCGCGAGGACAGGTTCGCTCAAGTATTTCCGGAGCACGTGCGGCCAAAATTCAATTAAAGAGAAAACCAATATGACTTGCTTTTCGCTGTACCTCCTACGGCACCAGCTTGTACCGTAGGTACCTACCTACGGTACCGCAGTACGGTACCTACCTACTACAGCGATTGTGCTATGATCCTGTAGTTACCTTTATCTAGAGCTCCTCTCAGGTTCTAGTAGATATCAGAGCCTAGTGGCCTGTATCTTAGGATGCTTCCTTCTCCCTCTTAATCTCCTTTATTCCAACTCTATCTTCTCAGGGTTGAGGGGATTCCCACACTCTCACGTTTCAGTGAGAGCTCTTCCTGTTGGTATCTCCGTGTCACATAGACACCCGAGAAACCTAGCTACAACAGCTGCATTGTGCACTTGCTGCACCCAGCTCAGGGAGATCTGCTGCTCATGAAGCCTATCACTTGTCACATGGACAACCCTACCAATGGGCAAGTTGAGATCCATCCTTGAGTAGAACGGCATCTGATGGACGCTCGCGCCCAGGGGGAGTAGAGAGAGAAACCTACTAGCCCGTCCTACCCTAGATATGTATCTCCCACTCTCTAAATTTGAGTCTATACATCGGGTGTACATTGCACTACGGTGTAAACACAATTGGCTATAAAACACTCTCGCAGTTAGGTTGGCCCAGCCTTTGGCTGGTGAGCTAGGACCCTGCTACCTTACAGCTGCGACATACTCTTGCTACGGTACTGCGGTCGTGAGATAGTGACCTCGATGGGGAGCAAAATTTTGCTGCACGGTCGCGAGGTTTATCTCGCGAAGCAGGCGTGTAGACGTTCGCTCAGAGCCCACGATCGACTGACCAAAGGGTGTTGTGCTGCGAGTCGATGCATCCTGATGGGTTGTGCTGCGAGTTCGCACTTGTCCGCAAACCCATGCATTGTCGAGTACGACGCCGTGTCGTCGGCCGCATACCGCAGACGGTCCGCACAAGGTGTTAGGGCCTCAACAAAGGTTGATGACCCGGGGTTCTCATGAGCGGCCTCGGAGCGAAGGCGTGCGCCGCGGTCGGCTCATTTCGCGAAATGTGAGAGGAACGCATCTCGGCGCCTCGTTCCTGCGAACGACGGCGCGCATCAACAAGGCAGCCTGCCGAGCACATCGAGCGGTACCGCCCCTGTCGCGGTACTTGGCGCGGCATAGAACACGCCAAACTCGCACTTCCCCAATCGTTTGGTTGGGTATTGGGCCACGAGCATGCTTCAACCCGCTGAAGGCCTTGCTTCGCGGCCCGGGGCCGTCGCAAGAACATTACCTACCTCCCATGTTACGAGCCGCTAATGTTCTGCGCTAATACCTTACCTTCCAGGTTCTGCCGCTAATACCTTTTTACCTCCCGGGTTATTGGCCGGGGGGATTCCGCTATTCTGAGAATATCTCCAGCTCAAGGAGACCTGTAGTTCTCGACTTGGTTTTTAAAGATAATGCGTTGACCCATGTGAATTGGGTGCAGTTGGCAGGAAAGGCTGGTGTGGTATTCCCAGCTGGCTAAGGTGGTGGCGGCATGGACGCAGGGTGTGAGGTCTCCACCTGGAGTGCAAAGAGACACACCCGGAGTATCATCTTAGGAGAATGAGTGGATCGGCAAGTTGGTCTTTGAAAAACTATTCGTACCACCGCGTGTGACGCTCTCCAGCAGGTTGAGGCTTTTTTCCTGATGGGAATCGCGTCGATGGCGTGGAAAGCCAAAATATTGTCGCCTCCGGTATCAACGAGTATAAGGCTCACGTCGTCGTCGCTCGGGTGCATTTTCCTATAGCGCGGGTGTCCCTCTAGCCGGCGGAGTCGTGCCCGAGTCGGGCCTCTAGCGTTTTGAATCCGCGCTGAAGCCGCCAAAAACCTTGAACAAGCGGCCAAAAATTCACGTTTCTTGAAACGGTCTCCTACGGACGCCGCCGAGGGGGCAGGGAAGCTACTTGGTCCCACTGGACCTACGTGCTCGTTAAGTTAGACGTCCCAAAGCGTCCGGAAGAACCCAGCAGAAGTAGGGATGAGTTTGAGGGGGGGGGGCTGTGGTACCTATGACTACCCTTACACGTACCCTTACCTCAACTTGAGGTTGACGTGGGGGGGGAGTTGAAGCTGACTGAGGGAGTATAGGGTGCGGGTATTGAAGGGTAGGGAGGCCTGTACTCGGCTGTAGTCTCGGAGGGCCAGCGTTGCGGCCCGGGGTTTTCTTTCATACCAGAGAGTGGCCCCACAAGCCGACGCCGGGCCGCGCACACACCCTCTCCACCTCGGCGGGTTTGAGTTGCAGCAGCTTCGCATGGTGTCAGGGGAGCTGCCCGGGGTAAGGGGGGGCAGAGGCTCACCTCGGGTCGATTACGTTAACCGTTGCCCATCCCGAGGCCTTTTCCTCACAAAACAAATTCCGAGTCCGAGTCCCTAAATCAAAAGTCTGAGGCGGTCGCCCCCAGTTGCCAAACCACCTCCACAGGGCCGTAACCGACCCGATGCAGGGCTCGCTAAAAAGAAATCCGCGCGAAACTCGGCTAGCCCGTGAGAGATCGAGCTCGCCTAGTAGTGCCGCTGGTTTATCTGGTCTAACAAAATGATAAACTCTCTATTTGTCACAAGCGCGACAGGCGAAGTTTTAATTGAGCGACACTGGCGTGGTGTCACGCCACGGAACATTTGTGATCTTTGCTGGGACGAACTTAATCCACAAGACAAGCGCTCAGGAACGCTCTCGCCACTGCTGCACACCTCTAAGCATTATTTAGTGTCTGTCTTCAGAGAAGACATATATGTCATTGCTGTTCTAGCCAAAGAGGTGCCACCGCTACTAGTAATTGAATTATTGCAGCGAGTCGTGGACATATTTGTTGAATACTTCGGCGCCGCAAGCGAGGGTTTAATCAAGGACAATTTTGCTAGTGTTTACCAGCTCCTCGAAGAGATGTTGGACAACGGAAATCCGCTCACAACTGAACCAAATGCATTGAAGGCAATGATCGCTCCTCCTTCTGTCATGGGCCGCTTGCAAGCAGTTGCAACTGGGAAGTCAAACGTAAGTGATGTGCTTCCGGATGGGACAATTTCCTCCATGCCCTGGCGTAAGTCAGGGGTCAAATACGCTCAGAACGAGATTTATCTGGATATTATTGAGGAAGTTGACGCAGTTGTAGATCGGAAAGGGCAAGTAGTATCCTCTGAGGTATCTGGGGCTATTGTAGCTAATTCGCGTCTCTCTGGCATTCCAGACCTATGCTTAAGCTTTCTAGATCCAGAGGTAATAAAAGACTGCTCCTTTCACCCCTGTGTGCGCTATACTAGATTCGAGCAGGACCGCGTTGTGAGCTTCGTGCCACCTGATGGCACTTTTGAGCTCATGTGCTATCGTGTGAATACGAAGACAAATGTGACTGTGCCGATATACGTTACTCCTGTTGTAACAATGTCTGATCAGCACAATGCTGGGTATGGCCGCATACAGATACAGATTGGTCAAAGGCAGACTTCGTCCCTCGTGACTCCCAATCGCAAAGCCCCGATGCTAATTGAGGACGTTGCATTATCGATCCCGTTTCCCAAGTGTGTCAAGACCGCCACATTATCTGCAACTGTTGGTACAGTGCTCTATGACGAAGCCACAAAGGTGGCTAGTTGGACAATTGGAAGGCTCACACCAAATGCCACCAAAGTCCCCCAGCTTTCTGGCTCAATGATAATTCAAGGTTTGGCTGAGGGCCCGCCTCCGATTCAGGTCAAGTGGAAGGTCCCTGTTGCCTCCGTTTCTGGTATACAGATTGCAGCCCTACAATTGAAAAACGAACGATACCGGCCATACAAGGGCGTTCGGACAATCACGAAATCAGGTCGTTTCCAGATTCGCATGTAGGGCAGTCCCCACGTATTGTTGCCTGATGTGTGCGTGCCAGTCACATCAGCCAAGGGTGCAGATTGTGCGCAAAGCCCGACTCATCTAACTGAGGAAACCCTTCATATCCTTATTTATCGCTTTATTTCGAATTCAGTTGGCAACCCTGACCGCAGAGAGAAGGCCCCTAGGAGCTTGTGCCTTCTTGTAGCCTTAATCTACTATTTCTAGGGCCGCCCCAGCCCCGGCAGCGTCCGGTCGTCTTACACTCACTAGACCCTGAGTTACCCTGAGTTACTAGCCTAACTTGAATGGATCTTTCAAGTTAAAGATCCATTAGGAGTAGGCCCTACTAGAAGTAGGACCCGGCGGGGTGTATGAGTAAGGTACGAGGTACAAAGAAGAGGGGGGATATTAGTCGTTCCACTACGCGTCGAACCAACCCATGCATTGGACTCGCTGTGTCCCAGGATCCACGCCCCCCAGGTGCCAGTGACTGGGCCCAGTCTGGGGGGTTACGGGACTCACGCGTCACGGTGCCCGCGCAGGGTACATTCTTGGTTCTATACACTTTGTTAGATAGATAGAATAAGATGTAGTTCCCAGAAACTGCCATTAAAAGCAAAATAAAGTAAAAAATGTACTACCGCAGCAGTAGTAGCAGGCGCCCCGAGGGGCACGGGACTGACACTCTCCGGCGGTGGTCGGCCAAAACGCACTCACAGGCAGGGAGGCGCCCCAAATTTACTTTTGGCCGCCAGAGGGCCTAAAAGGCGGGTGCCACGAAGAAAATAGCGCCGACCGCACAAAAAATTTAGGCAACTCGCCGTGGCGCCTAACCAGTGAGGTCGCTCGCGTGCGAGCGCGGGCCCGGGGGGGGGGGGATATTAGAGAAGGCCACGTCATTCTCTACTTAGTCATCCAGCTGCGACAGCATCGCCACCCCGCGCTGCACCCAGTGCGCCTCGGGCACATCGCTCGGCACGTAGATGTCGAGGATGAAATTCGTACTGTGCCCCGTGGTCGCCAGGATACCGCGCCGGTCGCCCGTCTTGTAGACCGGGCATAGATATGAAGGGGGGTGCCGGATCTGCACCGTTCTTTTGGGTTGGAACCACATGAGTGGCGCAGTAGTGAACAACACCTTGGGCTCGCTCTCCAAGATCTTTTTCTGCTTCTTGTCCCACCTTGCCCCTTCGAAGAAGAAGCCGTAGACATAGACGCCCAATGCCGGCGGCTTCGCGTACGAACTGGAAGGTAACATTTCGAACTGCAGGCCAATCGCGTCGATGGGGATGGTCTCCGCCCTGGAATAGTTCTGCTTACTCGCAGTCATAAAAGCATGCTGGAAGAAGAAGGCCGAGATCCAGTAGGTCGACGGCGGCTTCTCGCAGAGCCACTCGTTTAGGAAATTGAGCCTTTCCAACAGATCCGTGACGTAGCCCGCGAGAGGCTTGAACGAAGGATAGGATTTGGCCTTCCACATGGCGGGGATGGCACCATATACCAAAGAGTCGCCCAAGGCTTCGAGCGGCCCGGACATCACAACTATTCCTCTAACAGCCTTCTCCACCTCCACTAGTGATTTTTTCATCGCGTTTGTGAGGTTGTTGAACCGTGCCAACTCCTGGCACAGGACCGTGTTCATGGACTGCTCCCACAACACGGGATACGAGATCGCGGCCTGCTCCATGTCATATGCAGCAGGTAATTTTTCTTTAATATCACCTGCAGTCGCTGCAATAGTAGCATCTTTATCGCCGGAACTGGCCCCCCCTCCCCCGCCTTCACACAGTAAACAGGTAGCGAACATGGCGTTCGTCTCCTTCGTGTCCTTTGTGATGTTCGCGTTCTCGTGGAAGCCGAAGATTTCTGGGGGAGCAACTAAAGGCAAGCCCTCGATGACTTCGAGGAACTCCTCCCTTGTTTCTACACCCGGACTCGAATACGTGCCACTCTGGGACATCTTGTAGCCTGTCTCCAACACCTCCTCGTTGAAGAACCTTTCCATAATGCTATTTAGCGTTATTCGATCCTTGCCGTCCGTTACGCGGCCCCCATAATTGCACTCCCCAATACAGTACTTCAGTGCTTTGAATGGTGTTTCCTCGTTTTCTTCTAGAAACGCAAATAACTGTTGTAATGATATTAGCATGTCCGACTCGTTGAAGCCGTAGGGGATGTTCCAGCCCAGCGGACCGTACAGGCGGCGCTCCTGGAGTACAGCGTGGAAGATACACAACGAGTAGCACAACTTCCGGAACTTTTCGGGCTTCGCGTTCGATTCTAAATAACCATCGTTCGCGAGCGGCGCGGACGAGTAGCTGCCGACCAAGTTCGCTCGGAGCCCTTTCGGCGGTTCAATAGCCATCTTGATGCTGTTTTGTAAAACTGCAGTGGGGAATATCGGGGACGGACATGTCGTGCACCACAATCTAAAATTCTCGTGGGGCCGTGGGTCGCCCAGTTTATCACAAATCTCCTCGAAACGGGGCATGAACGACTCGGCGAGGTGACCTGTTGTGTAGGAACCGGTGAACACTCGTCATCGAAGGCGTCGCGGCGATGGCGTCCGGGGAGTCGTCCCACCTTCCGGCCGATCGACGCGCCGCCTCCGGTTGAAGGTGCAGCGAAGGACGCCGCCACGAACAGTTCTGCAGCACGACCCAAGAGCCGTCGCCGTGAACTTTGCACGCTCTTGCAATGAGTGCTTCCGCGACGGGACCTTGACCTTGACCCAATGAGATCGGCTCCACCTCCCGCCCAATCGCTTCCGCTGCTTCCAACACAGACGCCATCGGATCGCTCCCCGGAGCTAGCACGAACACCAAAGGCTGGATGCACGACGATTCATCATAACAAGCCTGCAGGTCGAACGGCGGCGGCCGCACGAACTTTTCGCCCATCTCGCTGATGACGAACTTCTGCACGCCCAACACAACTTTGTCCGGCCGGACGCAACGCAAGACGCACAACCTCTTCAGGCCGGTCAGCTTGTCCCACGTGTCCGGTAGCGGTTCTTCCTGAGGGTCCGTGCTATCGTACAAAGTTCGCCACTGGTGGGGACAGCGATCCACGTGTTCTCGGAGACCTCTGAACGCCGGAATGGCGTCCAACAAACAGATCTCATTCCACAATTTAGGAGCGAGCCAGTCCTGGGCTGGATTTTTATGAGGGTTATCTAGCGACACCCCACCGGTCAAGAAAAATAGCCACTCAGCGTCATCAAGTTCATTCTTCCCCTGTAGGATCCTAATCGTGAGCACAAAGGAGAACAGTAATTTGTCTTTCTCCAGTAAGCTTCGGCAGATATTTTTATATAACGAATAAATGAAGTGATTGTACAAATTATCTAGTCTTGTGGGAACATCAGAAGCCGTTTCTGAGTTCTTGATGGACGCGACGAAGAGGTTGATAAACCAAACTAAAGAGTAAGAGTAGACGGGCTCAATGTTCTCCAAGCACGCGATGCAGAAAAACAAGACTTGCGTCGAGTAGGCGACGGACGTGTAGCCCTTGCGCACCTGTGTTGAATGAGGGTGAGTACTTTGTCGTCCGCTCGCCACAAAGCTTCGCGTTTATGGCGTGGTGGAGGTAGTGTAGAAGTGACAGGATCTCGCGTGTTGAGAGACAACTCAATTTGAGGACTCGCTGTGGGATGCGTGGAAGAGAACACGCATAGCCCACCGGCACGCCATTGTCGCGGTAGACGACGTCGAGTGGGGACACCGATTCAAGCTGAAGTGCAACATGGACACTGACTCATGCGTTGTCGATCTCGATCTCCGTCTTTTCCGCGACTGCCTGCTTCGCCTTAATGTCGTCACTGGTCACTTTTGACTGATTTAAGGTGACGATAGCCGTCTCATTTTCCAGGATGTTTCCTTCCCCGGAAAGAATTTCGAGAATTTGGTCCTCGATCTCCTTGAGCTTTCGTTTATTCTCCGCGCCCTCCAACACCAATTCGTTCTTCTTTTCTTCTAAATCGGCGCGTTCTCTAGCTACGACAACACCCAACAATTGATCTTGTAGGCCCTGTGGCGTGATCATGAAGTTTAGGAGCGCGACCTTGACACTAATCTCCGGCACGTAGTGGGGGTTTCTTAACTTAGTGCAAATGTAGAAGCGGAACATTTCCGAGTATTCGATTGTCGCATCACCCAACCGAATACAATCCATGCCGCCCTGCTTGAATATTTGTTTGAGGAGCAAGGGTTCGAGCGTGGCGTCGAGGACTTCCCCGACGTCCTCCAGCAGCACGGGAAAGCCGTACTGGATGGCCGTCTCCATATTTCTCATATATTCCCCAGACATTTTGAGTACGTTGAGTTTGTTTGGGGCTTCCATCTGCCGGATCCATTTATTAGCTTGGCCCTGCGTGGAACGACGCCTTCGCGAAAGTGCCGCAGCTCCCTCGCGACACGTGAACTCTCTCGCGATCATGAAGACGGTGTCACGGTGGCTTCATGATGACACCATCACAACGACCGCCTCAAGTTGAAGCTCACTTTTCACGTCGAGTCGGCGCCTGCGGGTCGATCATGAGCGGCCATCTGCGCGCCGCGAAAATAGTAATGGCGTTCTCCACCGAAAAGTCGTCCGTGGGTAAGTTTTCAATGTTCCACTGTCTTATCTTCACAGCGTCCCCAAGCGTGTTGATCAGCGTCGGTTTCTCGGATGAAGGTATATTTAATTTCTTACATGTGGCGATCCACTCGCCCATTTGTCTTTGTCGGAAGGTGGACGTAAATGGTCCTAAATAAGCCATCAAACCGGCGCTCACCAGCACATCGCCCGTCAAGTTAACATAGGCCGCGTCCAGCTCCTCGACGAAGATGCCCCACTTCGTCTTTTCTCCGCCCAGTGATTCAATTAATTGCTTCGCACGCACCAACTTCTTCCCGCACAGGTCGACTTGATTCAGCAGTTCCGCCTTTTTCTGCTCAGCCCCAGCTAAATTGGCCTGTAGCGATGCGAGGTCGTCCTGGACGACCTTTAGAGAAGCCTTCTTCTCGTTAAGCTCGCCCATCGTGATAGCTAAAGCAGCCTGCGTCTTCTCCAAGGCTTCTTTCTTGGGAGCAACCACTTTTGCAACTCGATCATAACCTGTGTAGAAATCAACAACCACCGATGATCGGTACGAGAAGGCGATCGACTACCACTGAAATCACAAATCGAAGGAACCACAAAAACCTGATCTCCCGCACAGATCAAAACATTCCATGGCCAGGACCCATTTGCAGAGCCCGGCTGCGGCACTTGACGCTTTGGCCGCACTCTCAGCGTTGAACTTCTCGTTGGGCATGTAGGTCGTCCGTATTGTCTTCATGATCTTCGGGCTGATGTTATCCTTATCATATTCCTTGAGCCGGGGAATGAAGCCCTTGTCGCCCATCATCTTCTGGGACGGCGCCCAGTAGTCCATGATCTTCTTCGAACTATCCTCGGGGTCCGGGATCTTGACCGGCTTCTCGCCGAGCATCACACAAACACCTTCTGCTACCAACTTGACCGTGGCTGGCGGCTTCGACAATTTCCGCACGGCGTCGATGTCCTTGTCGTTGATCGTATTCAAGGCCTGGACCGCACTTTCTAACGCCGGCAACGCTTCATCTAAGTCAGCTTGCACCGCGTCCACTTCGATCTGGACGGCATCGGCCTCTTTCTGCGCGACCGCCGCCTCCGCGCCGACGACTTCCTCCTGCTCTCGCACCCCCGGCAGCTTCGCCTCGATCTCCTCCATCAACGCGTCGGTCGCGACCTGGGCCTCCGCCAGCACCGGCTGAAGGTCCGTGAGTTCGACCTGCATCGTCGCGACGTTCTCCTCGGCTCCCGCCAATTGTTTGAGACCGTTCTGGTAGCGGTCCTTGCCCGCTGTTATTTTTTCCCGTTGCTCGGCTAGAGCAAGCTTGAACGCCACAATCAACTCTAGGTACGATGTAGGAGTGACGTAGGTGATGCGCCCTTGTTCTGTGAGGAATTCCGCCGCCAGGGCATGCGCGTTCGTGTGGAAGGTCATGCACATGTCGACGATGGCCGGCCTTACTTCGTCATCCAACTTGACTTCCTTGAGGAACTTTTCCGCTACGGCTAGGAGCGCGTCCCCGGGCCAGGCCGTGAACCAGTCGATGGCGCAGCAGTTTACTAAGGAAGGGAACAATCGCAGTCGATCTCGGAAGGCGGAGCCGATGGGCGAAAACGCCAGGATGATGTGCAGGTACTGCTTGACCCGCTGAATAAAATACGCATAGAGCTGAAGGGGCGTCATGTCGCCGGCAGCTCGGCCAAATTGCTCTTTGGCAAAAGGCCCAACTTTCTCGCAGATGGCGACCTTTTCATCACTTGCAAAGATGTTGGGCACCTCGCCCGCGTTCAGCATGTTGTTAATATCCTCGACAAACCCTTCCTTAGCAATTTGCGTGTCCGAGAACAAGAACACTAAGGGCCGATCGCCAGACCCCGCCTCAATAAGTACTTTTTTAAGATCGTCTCTCCACTCGGCCATGCCGTAGGATTTCGTGATTTCTATGCGGAACAGGGCGTAGCCAGCCATCTCTGTCGCTAAGATACTGAGACTTTGTCTGCCCGAACCGCCGACACCAACAAGTAGAGCGTTGCCACCAGGCATCCGCAGGACTCTTGCGATTCGCGAGACATGCTCAATGGCGAACATGAACATGACGAGCTCCATGGGCTTCTTGGACGTTTGATTGAACTCCGCGAGCGAGTCCTCGGTCCGGTTTTGTAGTAACTGGAGATCGCGAACCTCCACATAAGGCCTATCGTCCTCGTCGGCCGGAGTCATGTAGTCACCCCAGAACAGTCTTCGGAGCGTGCCGTAGCCCGTCTTCGTCTCTTCCGCGGGTCGAATATGCTCGAACTCCGATTGGAAGTCGCACCTGAAGATCTCCTTGCACATGGTCGCAGCGTGGCCGCACATCCACTTCCGATCATTATCGTCTGTTAAACGATCCCCAAAGACTCTCAAAGCTTCGTGGGTCCACAATCTCATCACGCTGGACTTGCTGGCGAACTCGCCCGACGGGGCTTGGAGTAACACACCCTGGACCACGCGCGAGAAGTCCCGCAAATTGAATGTGTAGTGAGATTTAGAAGGTGTAGGGAGTAGACCCTTCATGGCTTCCCTGTAAGTTCGCATTGTCGCGTCTACGACATTGCCCGCCTGCTGGCACACGTCGCCGGAGTAGCCGCGCATGAAGTAGGCCTTCACAATCGTGCTGAAGATTAATGTAAGAGTATCGTCGTCAAATGAATCCACACAGAGTAGGGAAAAATGCCTCAAGAAGCGAGGAGTAGTACCGTTCCTTCCCCCACCGGGCGGGCCCATTGCGCAGCAGACCTGCGTGTCCACGATGTCCACCCACGACTTTTCTTTCAGGTCGTAGTAGCCGCCGCAGTCCACGAGCTGCCGCAGCAATTCTATCGGTGGTTGTGCCCCATAAGTTTCAACTTCAGGCATGTTCATGTCGTCCACGAAGACTATGGCCGTTTGCCCCATGGGCGGGCCAAAAACGCCTTTTCGCCTTTTACCTAGCTGGCCGTCGATGATGTCTTGGGTCATTGTTGCGGAGGTTTTTGCAGAGAATCCTAACTGAATGGGCTTGTACTTGGATTGATCCAACTCCTCCGTGACGCACTTGATGACGGATACAGATTTGCCCGTTCCGGTTGGGCCGCAGACCAGCGGTCTTAACCCATGGGTGAGCAAAGTGCGACACATGTACGATAGCTGGGCAGTGCAAGCAGTGGGCACCATAATTGTGCTGAATTCAGCGTCGTCTGGGATCGTAAACTTAGCTAGGGTCTGGACCCAGCTGACCCACTTGCCCTTCCTTGGATCATAACACCAGTCCTGCAAATTCCCCTCGTCCGTCTGGACTAAAAAGGCCGTTTTGTCCTCGCAATTCTTGTAGTCCGGCTTCCGCCACTTGCGGACAGCTAGTGCAGTTGCGACACCACCATACTTTTCATCAATGACATCGACGTCCTTCATGACCTCGCGCACAAAGAGCGAGTATTTCTCTCTCCCGGCAGCGTCTGAGGTGACACCGGTAGACCAGAACAGCGCGAACAGGAAGCAACACTCGAGCTGTTTTTTCCGAGGATTGCCCCCCTCCTCCGTGTTGGAGTCGTGCGGGCCCGGGATCGCTGCTGCTAGTAGACATCGCAGCAAACCCAAGAGCGAGGTAAGCAGCGCCGAATCCACCGTAGGAGACATCTCTTTGCAGGTCCTCCGCAGGAAGGCCATGGACGGCTCGACAAGCCAGTCGTATAACGCCGTCAAATGGACTTGTTCCTCCTCCTTCAGTTCAAAGGGCGGCGGTTCGTCTCCGCGTTCTTGGTGATAGTAGCCGCCAACCGTCCACCCGACGACCCAGGACTCCCACAGCGGCCGTAGCCCTAATTGCTCGGGCTCCATGTAGACCATGCCGCATCTACTGACAGTTGCTGGGGATGCTACTAATAAGTCCATCGGTTCAAAGATCATGCTCATGACGTCGGACATCGCAATAATTTCACCGGACATCAGGCACAACTTCTTATTATCATCCAGGACCGTGTTCATGTTCTCGATCCAGATCGCGTCGACGGGCCCGTCCAGCAGGACCCACTTGCGATCTTCCGGTTTGCCCACTTTTGATTGGGCCGCGTTGCGGTACTGGATCGCGAGGATGCCATCCGTCCACTCGTGCGAGACTGGATCAAAACACCCGTAGAGCTGGCCCATCGTGACACTCTTTGGATTCATCACAAAAGGTACCACATCGGTCCATCTGCCATCCTCCGGGAATTCTGAATGTAGCTTACTTAAGGCGTCGGCTAAGACTCTATAAGCGGACGTCTTGCCCGAGAACGGCGCCCCGACGATCATGAAGCCGTGCCGCACGACCATCATGTCGTAGATCTGCACAATCTTGCCCCAGAAGTAGTCCGTGAGTTGCAGGTTGCGCTCGACGCAACTTTCGTTTGACTTCGACTGCATGGCCTGGCGGTCCGGCTCCGGCAATTTGACGCCCGGGAACAAGTCAGACGTGATGCCGTTGAACAGGGGCACGTCCGGTGCTAAAAACTTCGGCGCATTGACATCAATAATGGCTCTCAAAACCAAGATGTCCTCCGGAAGGTGGCCCTCGCTTCGTTTCAAATTGCCCGAAGCCCTGAGAACCGCGATGACGGCGCGCATGCCATAGTCGTAGTGCGACTGCGCACTGAGCTGCTCGCTGCACAATTTGTAGGTCGTAACGATCTTGACGGCCATGGCTTTCGCATCGGTATACCCCATGGAGTACAGGATGATCTCGCCGATCATCGCGTAGTCCGGCACCATCATCGCCACAGTCCTAAAGAGTACTTTGAGGTTGTCCGGGAGTTCCGCTCGACCGGCATAGCCAGGGTTCATCGTGATGAAAGGACAACAAGTCATTCGCAGAGGGAGGTCCGTGCCCTCGAACATGAACCGCTCCGCCTGCCTCGCTTTTGCTTGCTGAATGGTCAGCACTTGCTGCGCCACGACAGACAAAACTTCTAGGATAATACGGTTGAACTCATCGAAACAGGCCCAGGCACCAGAGGCGGCTAGCCCCTTGAAGAACTTGGCCATCGCTTTATAGTCCAGCCCGTCCGAGCAGTTCGTCACCACACATTGAATAGCGATGGCTTTGCCCAAATCTTTGGTGGTCTCCGTTTTACCGGTGCCTGCGGGACCCTCAGGAGCTCCACCTAAGTTGAGATGAATAGCGCCCATCAGCGTGCGGTAGCATCTATCTGTCAAGGGTGTAATCACAAGCCTTCCGCAGTTCCCTATGTACTCATATGCATATAAGATCATGGCGTTGATCATGCGGCAAGAAATGGTCTCTGGCCTGCCCGTTTGCGACGACGCGCCAGCATCGGCCCAGTAGTACCGCAGCTGCGCCTGCCAGTCAAATTCGGACACGGCACAGATTGATGTTTCTGACAACCATTCGGTGATGTCGCGATTGTGTACGTCCATCACTACTAATGCACCGAGGGTGTTCCGAAGCATCTTGGATATATTGCCGCGGACAGACTTAACGACGTCAAGGAGCTCGCCGCGCCGTTGTTCATAAAGGACCTCCATCGCATTTCCACCTTGGATGATAGCCGCCTCAACAGCAACAACCCACGTAATCTGATTCACTGTGAGCACGGTCTGACCTTGCCAGCTCTGAAGCCAGTCCGATCTCTTGGCCCTTGCGTAGTCAACTAAAGACTCGTCTATTGCAAACGCGAGAGACTTTTTCATTATGCTCTCCACTTCTACGAGCCACTTCTCGACGTTACCTCCGCTGTCTCGCGGATTAATTGGTCTGTGATGGCACGGACCGTACGAGAACTCTAGACGTTCACTCCGATCTACGGGGCCGTCGTAACACGACAAAATGTCCAGGCGGTCGGTGAATTCGAGTGCAGCGACGCCGTCGAAGCCTGCGTGGGCACTGTCCCGAGAGTCCACGGTGATCTCTTTTTTGGCATGAAGTTTGGAGGAAGCCACCTCGATGGCGTGTGTGATTCATGCACTGTTCCCAAGTTGACGGCAGCTTCAGGGACGCTGAGTCCGCACACTTCTTCAAATGCGGTTGGACTTTTGTCGGGTCTTTTGTTTCAGCCAGGATCTCGAGGAGTTCGTCGTTCGACCTGCGTATAAATCAAACAGTGACACGCGACCGTGTTGCGTCGATGGCGTGGGGCTCGACGATGTCACCGTGGAGAGTAAAACGTCGCGTCGATACCGACAGAACGCGGTCATTCCGCCTACTCTCCGGACAGCGAAAGAACGGTGATTTTCGCGCAGGCAGCGACAAGAAAAAGAATCTCGGGAACGCCAGTCTTTTAGTCTCCAGGTAGTCAGAGAGTCCTTTTTGGATGACCTCCAGCTTGACGTTTGCATCAATCAGACTTTCAAGCAGGTTCGGTCGCCGCACCACGGATAACAAGGCGGGCTCTTGTGCTGTTTGCGCCATCGAATCGATCCAAGTCGCATCCACCGTCTTGAACAAGCGACCTTCGGTAGGAATCTGCTTCATTATGTCGTCCGAGGAGAAGATGGGCTCTAGGTAAAGCCAGGCGGCTTGCACTTTCAACCAGTTGTCAATAATATCCTGCAACAGGACGAGAGTTGACTCATAGGCCGTCGTTCTATTTAGAAAGGGTTTCACAAATCCTGCGAGAGGACGGTGGCGTGAGTGTGCTATACATCGAGAAACTCAACGCACACACGCGTGCGGAGTTTCTGATCAGACCGTCGCCTTGGGCGGCCTCGCAAGATGTTTAGGACGCTGAGATGCGCTAGAGCCCCGCATGGCCTGTGTTTTTACAATCTGGTCATCAAGCTCCTGCTGGATTTCATCCGTGCTGACCAGAATGTAGCTCGTCCGCCATTCTTTGGTAACAAAAGCAAGCGTTTCCCAGGCAGCCTCCATTTTTGCTAAACCCTTCTCCAATTGGAACTCTCCGGACGCAGTACTGCTTACGTCGCTCGCTAGTTCCGCGTGGTTGGTGATGCCCCATGCGAGGAAGTCCTCGAGACTGAATGTTGTGCTAGGATCAAAATTCTTTCCCATCGCCTTGCATAGCTGCTCCCAGTGCCTTGACTGCATTGCCGGATTCCCGAGGTCCACGATTAGGGGCATGACTGGCTTGAACTCGTCAATAACCAGCACAAATTTCTCTGTCACGGGAGAGTTCACCTTGCGATTGAGCGAAAATGCGTCGGCCTGGAGGACCTGCATTTTACTGTCAACTTCTTCCGCGTCAAGCGTCGTGAGATCTCCACGCATCCAAATAGAATAGGAAGCGTGCCAGTCAGCGATTGAAGTCCAGAGCCTATCGACAAGTCTCAGCCGGTCTGTTGCTTTGTTTAATTGGGGGAATTCATCTGCGTGAAGTCCAAACAACTCTTTGTAGCTGGCATATGTTTGAGCGCGCGTGGCGAGCTGTTCCAAACGGTAGTGCATCGCTGCTAGCTCCCTTTTGATAACGGGCATCTCTGGATCATCGAAATGCATGACATCGACAAAATTGCCTGACATGATTTCAGTCGTAACCACCGACAAGTCAGAGTTTAGAGCTACAATGTCCTTATCAAGTTGTTCGTTCTGATTTGCATGCTCATTCTCCTTCAAGGTCTGAGCAGCGACAAGCTGCTTGCTGTATCGAGCCGCGAGGCTGTGCATTTCATCCAATGCAACAAGATCATCAGGCGGGACCTTAACTTCATTTATTTGAAGTAGTGAGTACATTCGGTCCACAGGTCCTCTAATGCGGCTAATCTCTTGTTCGTCGTATGCTCCTGTCTGTTCAAGATAGCTAGCAAAGTCATCGAGATTTTTTGGAATTGCCTCAAGAACTTCAACACGCATCATTAGCATCGTCCGCAAATTTGAACACTGAACACGTGCCTCATCTCTGATTATACTCTTAAGCAGACCCTGCTTTGCTTCGACAAAGGGTAGCAGCGTCTGCTTGAGATGCCGCGACGTAGCTTCGATTGTCCCAGAAGATTCGCGAGCTCGCATCTTGTCTAGCTCCTGCTGCCAGGCACAGATCTGCTCGAATTCAACTTGCAGCTCAGAAAATGTTCTTGCTTTTGACCGATACACCCGCGGAATGAAATTCCTCGATTCTTCGTAGATTGGCCTCACTGAATCAAAAACCGCCGCTTTGTGCATTGCAAGCTTGAAATCTAAACGAAACTTGTTGCGCAACGCGTCCACGAAGCGACGAAAAAGAGGGAGAGAATGAATAACTTCATCGAATTTCGACGCAAAGGAAGTCCAGGGACAATGCTCGACACAACTTCGAGAGTCTAGGACACGTGGAATGCGACATAAATCGGCTATGACATCGTCAGTGACGCGCTGTGACATGTCCAGAAAATCAGAGAGCATTGGTGAGAACGTCGTTCCTGTAAACTCAAATCCAACCACGACCTCAAATAACCCAACCTTGTGTCGAGTATCCACGAGATTAGCCAGCAAGGTTTCGGTGAAGCTGAGCATTACATTAGATATGACGGTTTCCACCATAATGCAATCTACTAGGCGCACAAAATTAGTGAGCAGCCCTCGATCTTTCGAAGCACTGGCAACCAATCGCCTATGGGCTCGTCTTTCCTCAATTTCGCTGTTAATGGACGGGCCTCTAGTCCCGCCCTCCTCCAGTTTAGATAACAAAAGAGTACCTAGCTCTTTAGGGGAACTAGCAGATCTGTCTTTGGTGTATTGGAGTGATTTTATTGATTCGCAAGCTACGCCTGTAATATCTATTACCCGTTTCATTATCCTTTCACACGTAAACATTGCCTCCTTTTTTGCGACCAACTGTTGTTCTATAAATATCAAGAGTGTTTTGCTTTGAAGACGATTGTGGGATAATGGTGCGATGAAGGATGCCTTCCTGAGCTCATAGATCTTCGTCTTTAGCTCAATTATTGGTTGGCAAAGAATGGCACGAGCCAAGAGCAGTCTGCTTCTCAAATAGCGCTGTTGCCGTACAAAAAGTTTCCGGCGCACATTAGCGTGCCATTGGCGGAATATCTTTAGCCGAACAAACAATTTGAAATACGGTATACTTCGTAGAACGTTAAAAAATGTGGAATGTCGTACCCATTCGTTCATTGATACACATTCTGTCTCGCTTACACAGTTGCTCTGGACACAACGAACGAGACCAGTTTGGGACATGGTGAAGTATTCGCCACGCGAAAGGGCAGCACTGAAAGGAACTACTACCAACAGATAAGGGTTGAGCTCTAAACCGTCGGCCGCTGGAACAAGATGCACGAACTTGACGTGCGAGTCCTTGCTTGCGGTAGTGAAATAATTTACCGCGTCTTCTCCTGTCGTCAGACCCAGCTGTGCAATCTTAAAGTCTTCGTCATCCGATAGCTCAGCTAGCTGCCGCGACTCATGAATTGGCAACTTTGTTTCTACCCTGGTACTGCAATGCTTGAGGGACACCGGTCTTGTCTCGTTGTGCTGCCCTGATGTAGATTCTGCTAGCAATGGACGCAATCGGGCTCGTAATGGTGCATGCAGATGTTCATTACTCTTTAAGGTCGGCAAAACAGACAAAACTTTGTATCCCCGAGGGCGCATAGTTGCCCGCGCCGTACGCAAATCATACTGATATACAGTTTGAGGATCTAACGCAAAAACGAGTCTATCGTCTGCGACCAAGTTGCTACCGGAATCCATAATATCAGCGTTGCATCCTACTATTACTGTATGAGCCGCGTTGAATACCGTAGGTCCTACGGTACCTACGGTACGGTACCGTAGGTACCAGCAAGTACCTACAGTACGGTACCGCAGGTTTTGGTTAGTACCTACGGTACACCATAATATGAATGCAACACCACGGTAGGCACTAGCCAAATAAGGAGGGTCGATTGGCCCGTCGACGTGACTTCGACCCCTTGCGCGACGAATTCAAGATAGGGCTGAATGAAGTTGCAACATCATGTATGATACTTCAAGTTGGAAGTTGAAGTTGAAGATCACCGAAATCGATGTCTTGCACTAAGGCCACCGCCGGCCCGGGCCTGGGCCTTCAAGCTCCCCAAATTGAGGCCGTGCCAGTGGCCAGCGCTACACGGTCCGGCCCGGGAGCCGGCTGCCACTGGCAGTGCCCACTGGCAGTCACGGTCACGGTCACGCGTGACCGTGACGGCCCGGTTGACTCAGAGTCTCAGGCTGGCCGCCCACCGGACGACCACGTCCCGGTGTTGAGCCCCACCCCTATTGGCTGGGTTCTCTTCCGAGTCTACCCCAAAGTGCTAGCGCCCCAAAATCGCGCGATTAGCGGATAATACCCGCATGGGGGGCACACATTGCAACATCGCGGCTATACGCTGCAACTGCGATATCGCCCCCCGCCCGGTTCACATGCAGGCTTAGACTGGCCTATGACGCCCTAATCATATTCACTATTCTCCGCCGCCAAGTCCCATTCTCGTGGTCGTCAAAGCCCCATTTAGGCCGCATCTCGTTGCAGTGGCCCCACCGTGACGCGGTACTGATAATAACCATCGTGGCCACGTCGGTGACGCGACTAGGGCCTCCGGGGTCCTGCGTGGCAGTGACGATGGCACGCGAGCCAGGTCGCTTAAGCTTCGCTCTACGTCGCCACCATCCCTCACTCGGTCGGCGGGGGCTACGCCAACATCGCCCTGCGTTGCCGTGGTGACTTCGCTCTGATCCCACGAAACGTATGAAATAGTGCCACGCCATTAGCCCGAGGCGGGGCCCGCCGGGAACTTGAACTAGATTTATATGTTTCGTCCATACTGTCACGGTTTCTCCAACGGACGAAGTATCGACGATCATGATTTTTAAGTTTTCATGAGATTTTAGCAGCATTCATAATTGGCGAAAAAGGCCCGGGGGGGGCGGCGGCTTTCAAAGTTTATCTCGGATTTCAAGCTCAAGAACTGAATACCGTGACCGAGCCTCGGAGTCACGGTCGGATTTTTAATGGTCTTCAAGTTATTACTAGCCTGAGCCTGAGTATGTTTTATCAGTCAGGACTCAGGACCGGACAAAAAGTATGCAAAATCCTTATACTTGTAAGTAATCATGGGTTAATTATAGGTTCAAGTTATCTACTACAAATCCAGTTAGAAGCATGCCCCCGGGCCAGCGCAAATCAGGGTGGTAATCCTACAGGTAATCCGAGGCGAAGTAGCCGGGAGAGACCGGTAACTTTTTTTTCTCGATTGCCACCCTGGCGCAAATTGAGGTATGTATACTAAGTACCGTAGACGGCGTAGTGCACAAGTAATACACTGGCTCACCGACTCACCGCCGTGGTAGTCATGCTGACGCTACCGTAACCTTGGTCCGTGGCGGTGGTGGGGGCAGGAATCATTTAACTCCACAGCGCTGCCCGGCAGCCGCGCCAAGGACGCCCGGGCCTGGCCGCTGGCACTATAATTTTCGCTCTTTGGATAGTGAACTTGAAGCACGATTTCAAGTCAACCGCCAACCGGCACCGCAAAATAGTGGCTGGCATGACTCAGACCCCAAGCGAAATGTTGTTTTTTGAGTCGTCACCTGCCATATGAACCTCCCTGATAGTAGTATCAGAGCCGCAGGTGACACTGTTGCCATCGTATGACAGCCTTTGGGGTAATTTTCAGGGAATAAATGTATTGATTGTGACGCTGTCAGCGTCAGGAGTCATCTTCCTCCCCCAAAAAGGCAATGGTGGTATGTTTCAATCGAAAATTCCTCTAGATTAGGTCCTGATTAAGCTGGGATATTATTGCGGCTCTTGTGTAGCCAAGCGCTGTATGGGCGGCTAGATACCCCGCTATCACGGATCCAGCAGAGTTCGATACAGCAAAGTCATCGAGCGCAAGGAAAATGTCACTCAGCCCATTAATGACGGGTCCCAACGCATCCTTTCCGACCAAGTATCTTGCTGGGGTGTGAGAGAAGCCTCGTGGTGACGGCGCCAATGTATTGATGTACAAGGCTCTGCCTCGAGTGAGAGGGAAGAGGTGAGCAATTGTACTGAGGATGTCATTGTGGAGTCTGTTACGAGTATCCGTGGCAGTATCATTTCCACCAAAGGCATTGACCCACAGCGACGATACGGGGCCCTCCACAACACAAGAAGCGACACCATTTGGCGAGTCCCGGAGGGTAATTGTCTTGCAATCTAGGACCTTAGGGTCATTGCAGGTTGCACTTTGCTTTCGCCAGAAGATGGGCAAATCTTTGGGAGCATCAAGATCCTTACAAGTCCCAGGAAAAGCAATTAGGGTTCGCACAACCTGACGGATGCTGGGCCCTTTTAGGTTGGACGGTGACACGGTCTTGCTGTTTCTTCGAGGACAGATTCCGGCAACATCTTTGGTGCGGTCAATAAGCCGAAAGCACTCTATAGCATCCACAGCAAGCACTAGCTTATCTGCGGTGAATTCTCCTATAGTCGAGGCGATGTGGATCAAGTTGCGTGAATGGTCTCGAGGTCTGATAGCGCGAACGCATGCATTGGTTAGGACCTGGCCGCCATTTGCTTGAACGGTAGCTTGGAGGGAGGCACAGAGCTGAGAGATTCCTCCTTTGGGAATATGATATCCGTTGATTCCATGGACTACAGATGCAGACCAGGCCGCGAACGATACTTCGCATATTGGAGCATGTTCTTCTCTGAGGAGGCCATAGACTGTGCAGGAGCGCACAAAATGACTATTTGTGGGTGATGAAGAATTATTGGTGATGTGCGTGATGTGACTGGCAGCCTCAGAAACTGTTATACATGCAGCAGCGGTGAAGCCGGGTATTGTCTCATTTCGCTGGCAACCTACTCCAAGCCAGCATAGAAGGGTGGCGCTGTAGGGTATCTTGGTTAGCACAAAAGGGAGCAATTCATTATACACCGCAATGGCCTGTGTTAGCGCAATTGTCAGCATGCGTCTGTCGGCGCCAGATGCGCGAGAGAGGTCATTAACCCACGCCTTTGCACCACTGCGCAGCGGAACAGGATGACAGTGATCACCAACAACGAGGACTCCGTGTGCCCAACCCGTCCGTTGATCACCGATAGGCTCGAAAATCACTGGCTTACTTGCATGCAAACACACTGAGAGCAGCGTCTCATAGCGCGACACCTGTCCAAATTCGCATCGATCCAGAATAAAATCGCATGGAGCACCATCCAGACAAGCAGTGGCCCCACCTTCACAACGGGACTGTGGTATTAGCACTGTCACCTTCCCCCCTGCACGTGCCAGCAGTGCGGCAGTGTAAAGGCCCCTCAATCCACCGCCATAGACTACTGCATCAATTGTTGAGACCTTGGATAAGGATCCACGAGTAAACTTGCCTTTTGGTGCCTTCATTTGTCTGTGCAGGCACTGAAGCATTACCAGGCCTGTGAGTATCAACACCGGATGTACTGCAAACAACAGGCATGCCAGTAAAACAAATTTAATTATCGGCATTTTACCCCGATAAGCCATGAATAGCAATACCAGGCAGGTATGCTGAGGCAGGATCGGATCCCCTATTAGTTGGTCCTTGAGCACGGACTCTGTGCACTGCACCAATCTCCGCCTGTATAATCATAATGAATTTTAATGGATAATAGAAGAAAAAGAACGACGTCGCCACCTTACGAATATGGATGTGCCACAAATGCTTTGAAAACACCAAAGCGTTCCACAAGCTCGCGTTCGATCCTGTGCGCGTTTGCAATACCATATATGCGTTTCCGCGAGCTGGTCTCCCTTTGAAGATCTTCCCAAAATACAGAAGCTTCCTGGCCTTCCAATGGCTGCAAATCTGCGTCTTCATGAATTAAGAGTTTGTTTCGCAAAGTATAGAACGGTGAAGCTGACCTCGATCCCAGCTTCATCAAAAACCGTCGGCGATTAGCATGAGCGGAGCCAGACAAGAATGTAGCTTTCTAAGCCCCTGAGCCGACTGTATGGCGGACGGGAGGCAGCTGGAAACCCGCGAGCTAGGCCCGGCTCATCGCTAGTTGATTTATCTTTAGTGCAGCCAAATGTGCTCGTATGGTAAGCCCAAACGGCGTCTCCTCGTCGCGTGTTCCGCCCACTATTTCACGACACGCGACACGCAAAAGTTTGGCGGGTCTAAGCGCACAGTTGTACCGCGACCCGCGCGACTCGGAGCTCAGGAGGCAGCGTCGAGTTATTGATTTATCTTTAGCTTTGTCTTAACTCTACAGCCTGATGCCTGATGTGGTGAGTACGCGCGTTTAGAGCTCGAAGATGGGATATCTAGTAAAAAGGGGGGAGACGCCTACCACTGGCAGTATATTTAGTAGCCCTTCCATGCGACCACCTTACTCGGTCCTAGCCCGACGGGTGGGTCCAGGGGGAGCGGGACCGCCTAGCCCTACGTGGCCGGCGGGCCCCGGTGGCCCCCTAGGTAGGGCGTAAAAACCGAACCCGGCTCATTTCGCAGCGCGGTTCGCTGCCTCGCGGCGCGATGACGCTGCTCAACGACTACGTTAAGGCTATGTCCACACGCGCATGATCTCAGCGACGGAATTGGCGCAGATAGCTGCCCCTGCGCGTTCCACTGGCTTCAGTACCTTCTCGAGCAGCCTCGGCTCGGCGAAATTTTTTTGCGGGGAGCCTCACGGGGCGCATCGAACGGCCGAACTTCAGGCCAGCTTTTCTTGGCCGCATCACGTGCCCAACTGCCAACACAACGTGCGCTGGCTTTCCCGCGCACCATCCCGTGGCAGTTGGGTACGCGATGGCGCTCAGGCTGAGCACAGAACGTGTCACGGCTTGGCGCCAGTGGCCGCAGCTCTACCCTCAGCGTACAGGCCGCTGCAAGCCATGGCTACCGTGTTCACTATGCCTTCTCTATCCAGGTATTCCAGATATAATTGAAGTGAAAATTGAAACCAAAGCAAATCGTCGTAGCAGGTACCGTATGCCTGGGAGTTAACGCAATTGTCTCGTCGTACATAAACAGATGCACGAAGCACGACTAGAAGAGGCGGCGGGGGGCTCTGATGACGTGTATGAAAAATGTATCAAGGTTAACAACAGGGGAGCAGGAGAGGTCGGCGAGGGTCCACTGGACCTTGAGCATGTGATAGGGTACACTGGCAACTCACCCCGGACATTCCTAGCGTTGCCCGGGGGCGGGAGCAAATTTTTCAAAGCAATGGGATCAATTGCTGTCATTGGTGATCTAACTGACCCACACAAACAAAAGCTCCTTCGAGCACACGACGAGCCAATTTCGGCGCTCGCTACGTCGCGGGACGGAAGTTTATTAGCCTCTGGCCAGCTCGGGTCGACGCGCGTCCCAGGCTACGCTGCACTTGTCGTTATTTGGGACACTTTGACACAAACTGTAGCCTTCAGGCTACGTGGTCTCACGCAGCGTGTTGTAATTTTGGAATTTTCGGACGATATGCGTTTCCTGGCGGCGGCTGGAGAAGACTGTGTGTTGTACATCTGGGATACTGCCTCGGGTGAGGTTGTTTTTGGCAAGCGGTACATCAAGCAGCTCAGTCTCTTCCAGTGGGTTGGTGCGCGTGACTGCGGCCGCCGCCGCGTCTATCGTCTCGCAACCGCTATGCGTGGCATTGCCGAAGTATATCATGGCGAGCTCTCTTTCGATGCAACACGCCAGCAGTGGCAGTTAGCTACAGTGCCTGTGGTCATGCCGGCTGCAGGCATGGCTCGGAACTATCGGTGCTCGACGCTGGCAACATACGCGGCGGAGGCCCCTGAAGAGGAGCCCGCAAAGTACTTGCTAGCTGGCACCATGGAGGGTGATCTTCTTGTTTTGCGCCTTGCAGGGTCAAGGGGCGAGGCCCGACTAGACACAACACGCCCAGGTGGCGCATACCGTGCATCTGTGCCGGTGTGCTCAGGGGGTATGCTTGCTATGGTCTTAGCGCCCGTGACACATGGTGTTGACCGACCTGCTGTCTTTGCGGGTGGTGGCGATGGCATTGTGCGCAAGATCACCGGTTACGATATGCGCTGGAAGCTTCACTCGCAGGCGCAACTTGACGGTCCCATTATTGCCCTGTCTTGTGTCGATGGAGGTGCCGAATTGCTCGCAGGCACAAGTAATGGTCAAACATATCGCTTACTTGCGGACAATCTTGCACTGCCAGGGGTGTTGTTGACAGTATCGCACGTTGAGAAGCCAACTGCTCTCGCCTTCGGCGTGCGCCCTGACGTCTTTGCAACGGCTGCTGCTGATGGCGAGGTCATCATATGGGACCTCTCAGACTACTCCGCAATAGCAACAACTAAGCGGCTAACCGAGTCAGCACCAAACTCAGTTCAACGTGATGCAAAGTTTGGCGGTGGCGCGCGATGCCTATGCTGGGTAGCCGATGTTGCTGTCATTGTTGGCTATGGCGACTGCCATGTAAGGTGCTTCAATTCAGGGAGTGGTGACCTTGAATGGACTATTCCAACAGCTCATCGTAAACCTGTCTCGGCAATAACATGCTGGGTTGAGACCAAGCTTGCCTATCTTGTCACAGGTTCCCTTGACGGTTCAGTGCGTGTCTGGAACCTGAGCACACGTGAGATGATGATGCAGTTTGCTGAGCATCTCAAGGGAGTCACTGGCCTACTTATTGATGCTATCAATCCGCATTTATTTCATAGCGCCGGTTCCGATTGTGCTGCGTTCACACATGATATTTCCGAAGGGAAACGCACAGTTGGTCATATGATGCGTGAGGGCGCTTTCACTGGTCTGACACAGCGCATTGACAGCGAGCAAGAATTAGTCACTTGCGATGCCAGTGGACGTGTTCTCTTCTGGGACTGCGATGCGCCTGAGCCTGTTCTTTCCATTAATATTCATGGCCAGTCCGTCACATGCGTTGCTGTTTCCCCATCAGGAAAATACTTTGCTCTCTGCCGTGACGAAATGGTGACTGTGTTTGAGCTCAACGTGTTAGCAACAGCCCCACCAAAGTGCATTGCTGACGGCTGGGCCCACTCTGCTGTCGTAAGTTCCGTTCAGTGGTCCCCAGATGAGCGTCAACTTGTTTCCATCGGCATCGACTCGTGCATCTGCGTGTGGAACTTTTTTGGCTCCTTATCTAGCCCAAGCGCCACCAAAGCATGACTCATAATCTTCTAGTACTATGTGATGACTTCTGCGTCTAAGGGCTTGACTGCAATGAAAATGCGGCTAGTCTTGCGTCACTACAAGTGCTCCACAACAAATAGACGACGCACCGTGATTGGGAACCCAAACCGAAATCCAGGTACCATCTTCAAGTTCTAGGCTGCTGCTGCAGTGACTAGTGACTAGTCCAGATGATCTGAGATGACTCGACAGATATAGGCATGTGTTCCGAACTCTCGTCTCTACACAGAACTCATCATCTCATCGTCATCATTTATATGCAAATTCTCTTCGTCATCCATCTCATCAGGATCGACCACGCGGAATCGTTTAATCAGCGCAAGCTTTGTAAACGGTATGGGTTTGGACGCAGTAAGGTCGTTCATTCAACAGGAATCTGCAATTACAACTGCTTTTCAAAACCCCACTTGACTGCGCAAGCACATCAACTGGATGAATAGTGAACTATTGGAAAGAATGATTGGTATCATCAACCTAAGAAGGTCTGGTCTTGGAGAGCCGAGTATTACATTCAGACTACAATAATTCCGAGCTGAGGAAGTTTGACAAAAGCACGCGGGTCAGAGATCGATAGGAATCATGGCCATCGCGATCTCGTGGAGTGTCTAGGCTGCACGTATCCAAAGGCTCAACGGGCTGCTTGCTCGCCCGGAGGGATCATTTCGCTACCGGTGGAGGTCACGGTCATTTTCGCTAATCACACTAAAACGGGTTTTTGGTTTGAAAACCGGCTTATTCATCCCAGATCCCTCTAGGGGGGTAATAATAAGTAATAGATAAAATAACTTGAAATAAATAAATAAATTAAGGAAGACCTAAAAAAAGGAACAAGCTCCTAAGAGCCTTCTCCCTGCTCGGTCAGGATACCCAACCGGAGCTTCGAAATAGCAGTAAGATAACGGTACAACGGATTTTCAATCTCCGAGTCCCGGGGTTCCTGCGGTTGCGTAGGTCAGTAAGAAGAAGGGGTAGCTTGTCCCCCATGACCAGCCGACAGCGGTACTCATCAGTCAATTGCCGTGCGAGGGGGCAAACCGAGTATAATCTCGAAAGAAATACCTCGCGTTCTTCCTCAAAGGCCTTGCATTCAAACAATGTGTGTTGGATAGTTTCCGACTCGCGAGATTCGCAACAAGGGCATTGCGCGTTACGGACGAGCTGCATTCGACAGCTCGAGCTTCGAAGATCGTGGCAACCCAATCGGAATTTCGTTGGTTGCGGGGTATTACCGGTAAGTGGAACCTAGCCTACCGTGACGGTCACGGTAGTATACTAAGTTCCTGATGAGTACACGGGCATAACAATTTAATCAATGGCTATAGTTGGCGCTCGGGGATTCACTTCCTCCCAAGAAACTGGCTATTATCCGTTAAATACTAACTTGAAGTAGTATAGTACTACTCAGGCTCTAATCTAATTATATTATATTTACTATACTAATCATTTATCATGATGATGATTATTTATGTCCTGCCTGGCGGATGCCAAAAAGAAATTAAAAACAAAATCCCGCCGTGACATGACTGTGGCCAGTGAGGTCAAATAACGAACACAACTTGAACTTGAACTATTAGTACCGGCCCATTCAATGGAACCGGACGCGTCCTAGAGGGTCCGTTAGCCGACTGGCAGCCCTCAGGCTTTTAGAGTTTTACTGGGTAAGCCTGAGACTCAGGCTCGGACACGGTGACTCAGACTCCGAGTCGAAGAGGGCCCGGGCCATTGGGCTAAACTTGATTGGCCCCCAACTCTAACCCCCACTAGACACTTAGTCATCGCGTTACAGCCCATATGTGGGATTGGGTAGATGCTTCCTAACTTACCAATCTGCACTAAACTTACTACCGGCAAGTTCTAAAGTACGAATGCTTACTCCTCCATTTTTCACAGACCGACCTACCATCTCCATACTAAACAGGCTCGGTCTGAAACTGATTGAGTAGCGACCAAGGGCCTAGTCCCCAGCTTCCGGGCGACATCTAGTCGCTCAACTCCAAATATCGTCTATTAGCGGGGCCTACTTTGCTGCGATGCAGTCCCGAGAGTGTAGGATTGTTGCCCAAGCAGATGTTTGTGGCCGGAGGAAGGTAGATAAGAGCTTTGCGAACTATGATCCACACTGACGGACCAACTGCGAAGAGCACCAGCCGAATAGACATGAAATAAGTGAAATGGAGATGACTGATGTCATTGAAGAGGCTGGAGGCATATCACTATCCATACCGCGTCTCTCAGCGTTCAAGGATGAGCCACCAAAGGATGCAGTTTTATCTTGCGGCACTCCGTCGGGGCAAGTATGAGAGTTCGGTAAGTCAAGAGATATACTGTCACGTTCGGCTGTTAGATTTACTGTAAAAGCCACAAGATCATCATACTTTTTGCGTAGAGCCACTATTTCTGCAAACATGGCCTCAGGGGTCCCAGGCATCAATCTTGAGCTTGTCAATTCAGGTGATTTACCCACGAAGATGTGGCCTTTTTCCACCCCAGAGCCATCCTTTCTAGGGGGGTCGTCAAGTAGTAGTTCAACAGGCAGCTTCTTCGCTTGCAGTTTGAATTTGTCTTTCTTTACAAAGAGCTGAGTTATTGCATCTGCGAGCTCAAGTGACGTTTTAGACTCAAGCTCATCAGCGAGTATGGCATCAATCCCCAAACTTTGTACCAGAAACTTGTCCCTGCAATTTGCAGGACTGGTTAGTGCCTCGGTGAGGATATCTTTCTTTTTCGTATGCACTATGATGATTGTTACTTCAGTTTGGCGCCCGTATCTAATTAATCCATGGTTTGGCTTTACAAGATAACGCTCTGGGGACGTGGTCTTGACCTTGAAAGCGATGTGCTCAGACGTGGGATTCGATATTTTCAGGGCGGTCTCCGCTGGCTCACTCTCTGACACTCGAATCGTCAATGTGTCTCGAGGACTGAAAATGAGATCTGACGAGTTAGCCATACTCATTTAGTCTCAGCGTTCATGTCCAGCTTGCATCTTGGGCCTCCAAGACTACGAGCAGGGTTCAGTACGTTCTAAACCCCCCCCTCCAAGCTCTTACCTAGCCCCTCTAGCCCCCCTTCAAGACACGCGAGGAATCACACGCAGGAGGTCTGGGCCCGGCAGCGCACCGGGACTCATACAAAGCCCGCTCTCAACGGCCGCACGTGCGACACGCAAACACAGACGGCGTAGATAGCTCAACGGATTGGGGCGCCGCGCGACGAAGGGGGGGAGGCGACGAGCGTGCCAAAGGCCCTCGCGGACAGCGGCCCGCCCATCTCCTTAATCCCACCACCTGCGCCGAAGGACGCAAATTTCCTCAGACTTCGACCACCAACGAAAATCCCGCTTCGAGCGAGAGCCCGCCGGTCGTCTAACGACTCGGGGCGCGTCAAACCCTGACAACGTTTGGGCGTGTCATAACCGCAAAGACCGCACGGAAACCCAGACTAGAGCTAGTACCAAAGGTACCGATTGGGTCTTCCGAGAGATGCTACCACCCACCCCGGTCACGATATCTCGATTAAAAATCCCCACTGACCGCCCCCTTTGCGTGACTCCCGCGGGTAACCGCGAACAACACAACGCCGACTCAACGAGTGCGTCACGTCAGGGGGTTGCGACAGGACCAATCTACGGACTGGGCAGTGCTGCTGTGCTCGCCCCAACCCGCACGCCGCCCGGTCCTTCGACCCCCCGTATACGCGTAGGAGGAACGGTTCGGTCGGAGCGGTCCCCGTGTTTGTACTCAGTTTGGTTCGATGGGTGTCGCACGCTTAGCCGCCCCGTCTCGCACGCGGCGTAGCCATGCACACGCTGCGTATCCCGCTCCTGCTGTGCGTAGTCTTATGGAAGGCATAGTGAATACGGTAGCCATGGCTTGCAGCGGCCTGTACGCTGAGGGTAGAGCTGCGGCCACTGGCGCCAAACCGTGACACGTTCTGTGCTATCAAGACTGACAAGAAAGCCGAGGTTCCTACTCGTCCAGTTCAAGTTGCTACAACTTCAAGCCTGAGTTGCCACTGGCCCGGGCAGTCTGAGTGAACCACGCTGGCCGAGTCACGGTGGTGGTCTTGAGGTTGAAACCGACACAGCCCGGGGATTTTGCCGGCCCAGGTCCAAAGCTTCCTAGTATGGTACTATCGCCCCCAGCGGATAACCCAGGCTCAGGCTTGAAAGTATTTTTTGTACTTGTAGTATTTTCAAGCTTCACGGTCACGGTTGCAAGTTGTCACGGTCACTGCCCGGTACTAACCGTGACTCGAAGAAAGGGGTGGTTTTCATATCGGAAATCAATATCTTGGATTATGTATGTGTTTTTTGTATCATCCGCTAGGTTTACTAACCGCGACCCGCCAAGCATCTGCTTGTAAATTATGAGGCTCATGAAGCGAAGTCGTAAGGATCAGTTGGAAGGCCCGGGAATATCGGATGTCAAAGTTCTATCTAGATAGAAAGGTGCTGATTGCGCGCTCTGCCCAAAACTGTGCGTTTGAATAAACTCTCGGCTATCTTCACGCCACATGGGGCCACTATCATCACTTCAAAACCTCTTAGTTGGTGCTCAAGTAGAGAGCCCTCGGGATTGTCATTGTGGTCAGCAAATTTGTCGTATCTTACATTTAGCTCGGCTTCTATATGCTTCAATCGGGGGTCATGGGATTCTGCGCTGCCATCGCGAGGCTGCAAAAAGAAACGCGGGGCGCGGTAGGGGTACTCAGGAGACAACTCAATGCTAGCAACAAACTCCTTTCTCGGGGTCTGTAATGTACATCTACACGTGGAGCAATACGACTCCGATGTAGACAAATAAATGTTTGGTGCAGGGCCAGCCCAGGAGTAGTTCAGCCGCCCCGGTGGTACGTCTGCAGTTTGAAGATAATTTATTCTGCAGGGATGCTTTATAGGACAGGGTTTCCTTGATAAGGTATCAAGTTGTTCATGGAGCGCAGTGGTACTAGCAAGCCTGTCTTGGAGTCGCAGGGCCACTAAGCGACATGAAGGCTCTAGCGTGCCACATGCTATGGTCCCAGTCACCCCACCACCGAGCCATTGTGCCCAGCTAAAAGGGCGGCCAAGTACGTTGTGAGGGAACAATGCATTTTTGCCCACGCCTACTGTCTCGTGGCGCCATGCCATAGCCGTGGTGTAAAGTTTATCTCCACTATCACCCGGAAATAAGTTTACTAAGGTTCCGTCTGATGGTTCAACAACCACAATATTGCCCATGGACGGCAATGTGCGGAAAACAACAAGAGTACCGTGGAAACTGACTTTCAAAGAAGCTATGCTCCTCTCAATCACCAGATCCCCGTACCTTGCTCTCGCAGGAGACTCCTGTCCGAAGAAGAGTTCTGTCGACGGACTAAGGACCCCTGCAGATACGAGGCTACGAAATTGCCAATAGATCAATGAGAGGGCCCGGGGCAGCTGCCCATGATTTGCGTTGGTCCTTTGCATCCAATCTGTGTTAAGGATCAGCTGGGATAATGGGCTACACGCTTGCTGAGCTGCATTAAGGTATGTCGGTAGCTGTCTGAGAATTGAGTGCCGGTTCTTCATTTCCGCTTCGATCTTGCGTAGTTTTTCCTGTAGCGCACTCTTTTGTGCATCAAGCCATCGGCGCTTCTCTAGTTCTTCTTTTAGCATATCAAGCTGCTGCGAATGATTATGTGGTTTGGTCCCCGCTGACGAGGATTCAAAGATAAAATGCGATTCATCGGTCAGTTTCACCAATCCCAGGCACTGATAATTCTGGCACAGCTTCACCTCTTCCTTCAAACGGCTTTCGCGGTATCTCAAATTCTGCAGTGTCAGGTGATGTGCATCCAAGCCCTTCTTACGGACTGCCTCCACCTCCCTGAAAAGGGAGGCGGCCACGCTTGAACTACGTGAAGATTCTTTTGCATCCACGAACGCCCGCACCGCTCGCGAGCAAGCGATCTTCTGTTGATTTGTTGAGGATAGATTTCCTATTGCACTTTCAATTTGCAACCTTGAGGCATCGAACCGATCTTGTGAGATGCCAATGCTGTGGACCCCAGGATCCATGCCAATGCTGTGGACCCCAGTTGTGTGTCACAATATGTGTCGGCGGCGCGATATATGAGCTTAATCATGATACTAGAAGAAGGATAGATGGACGTCGCGAAACTCTCCAAGAGTCCCAAAGAAGGACTAAGAAAAGCAAAGAGCCTGAGTAGCCCTCTGAGAACTACAGTCAAGACCAGACTCGGACCAGACTCGGATGCCAGTCACGGTGCGGCCGCCAGTGACCGGCGACAGCCACGGCGCGCCAGTGACCGGCATGGCCCCAGGATCACGACCGCCGAGCCAGGCGCAGGTTAAAGAAATCTGGGTAAAGCCTAAACTTGAGGGTGTGAATTCACCCACCAGCCCCCCCTCGGCGCGCCCCACTAGCACCCCCACACCGGCGGGAAAGTTTTGACAGTAAGATTCTGAGCGATCCTCCCTAAGGTGAATTTAGGCCGAATTACCCTGCGAGACTTAATGGTTCGTGGGGACTTCGAATTTTAGGGGATTCGGGCGCTTTTGGCGCCGGCCGAATGGCGGGAAATTTTTGCTGACTCGGAGGCGCAGGTTCCGTATGCTAACATAATGAGCTGTGCAAAGTTTGGTACCGTGCGGACAGCCTCACACCGAGAAATTAGCTGCGACGCGGCGATGTATTGTAACCTACAATACCATATTTTTCAAAATTCAATTCGAATTATATTATTTATATATATTTTATACATGTATAGGATAATTTAAAAAAATTATTTCATGCTGCGGGGTAATTTTGGTAAAACGGGCTGAATCGGGAAAAGACTGGCTTATGGGGCTGCCTTTGGCCCCAGGCACGTCGCCGAGGGGTGCGCGGGGCGGGGGACACCCGGTGAGTGCGGTAATGGGCCGTCGCGGGGCGGTCGGCCCGAGGGGGGGGGGTGCCCCGCGCGCGCGGTTTTTAGGAGGAGTACCATTTTTTTTACTATTATGCCTGTTAAATAGCATCGAACAATATTAAATAATATTCGAATAATATTTTTAATAAATAATATGGTCAGGTACAATAGGCGATGGTCCGAGATAAACTTGAAACCCGCCCGGCCCCAACTTGAACCAACAAATTGTCTGCAGACGTATAAATGGACATGTCATTTCGTATAGCTCTGTATCTATATAGGGCTCGAAGGAAATTTACGGTGCAGGGTGACACCCCCCCAGCCTGGCGTGGCGACTTCGCTCTGACCCTACAAAATGTATGAATTTCGTGCCTCGCCGTTAGGCCGCCGAACTAATTTTATAGATTTTGTCTATACTACTTCCTTCTTGGATGGGATGCCAGTTCAGTTATGGCGATTTTTTAAGAATGGATTTTGCATAACATTATTTTATGTATCATCCGTCAGGATGGGACATAAAGTATAAAAATCCCTAAACTACTCCATTCCGGTCTTGTACTTTGTTTTGGGGCACGCAAAAGACCTCTTTGCGGTCTCGTGACCTCAGGCTAGTAGCTAGCCCGGAGCCTAGCCGGCGCATAAGCGGCTGGGGACTCGAATGTCAAATTAGGGGAGGCCCCCGCACCAGACATGGAGGCGCCCCGACGAGTCGCTATTGAGAGTGGGACTCGATGCGTTTCGGCTAAGAGCAGAACGCGGCGAGTAGTGCCCGAGGCTGGCGACTGGATAACTCCGTGCCGTTGCTGACGCAGGAGACCTGGACCCTGCTTTATACGCCGAGAGCCAGGGCGCGAGTGGAACAGCAACCCGTGCCGGGACGCGTGCGGCGACAAACACGCGTCTTCGGACTTGAGCGTCGTCGGCCCGAGCGGCGTGATGTGGAGCCCTGCCTCCTCCGTCCTCAATTTTCCAATTATTCGTTTATAGGGGAGACCCGGCCGCGCAGGCCAGGAACCGTTTTGGGAACTCGAAGCACCCCAGGCTGTAGTCTAAGGCTATCAGTGAAACCTCAAGCATAGCGTCTGGCGAAGGAATGTTTTTAAGGTAAAACGGGCCAGAAGAGGACGATTATAGAGTCCAGACAACTTGCCCCGCGTTTGAACTAGATTAGTACAGTCCTTCACCTTGAAACTGTTTTTGCAGACGATCGTCCGAGCGAAGCTTCTGAAATGCGCACATGGCCATCCTTAAGACCACTATGGATGAATCAATGAGTCTCAATCCAAGCCTTCCATGTGATGGTTCGGGGTCGATTGGCTTCTTTCGATGGATGCCAATAGAGGCAGTATCTTGCGGTGTAAATATCTGCGCTTGTTGTGCAGATGCCGCCGGATGCTTGCAGTTCTAGTTAGCTTTTCGCAACGAAGTCTGCACAGGTCTTAAACGTGGATATCGACTAACCTCGGACCTATAATGCGCCAACACGAGACTTTACGTTGGAATTCCTGCTAAAATACAAAACGCACTTTGGCAAGAAGGGTGGTTCTGATGTAAGCCTATCTAACTTGATGATGTCCGGTGTTTCTCCTGATAGTATACTTGAGCTGTTTTGCGGTTTTACCGAGAGGTATTTGGTCTTGAGTGACGAGTTTACTAGCATTGCCTGTGCGAGCAAATTTATTTATCCATATTGTAAATTTTGCTGTGGACATTTGCTTCGTTTGCTGGATTGGAGCTGGGTGATTGCGGTGTTTGGAGTATAGTCTCCATGCTCACGCTAGCCCTGGTTAATGGTTTGTCACAACAGAGACAGCGCAATCGGGGATTTTGGAGTTTCGCAGCAACCTATTTGCGATGATAATCTTGTTTCAAGTCTTAAAAGGACAAATCTGGTGTTTCGGGTCCACGTCTGTGTGACTTGTGAATTTATTCCGTCGAAGTTGCCATTTGCTACAAGAGCCGCAATTTGACTCAAGTCGCTGCGGTCTATTTTCGAACGTAGAATTGTTTCAAGCTGACTTTGTTCAACTGTCGTCTCACCAAGCTTAACCACTTCTCTTTCGAGGAGACTCAAAGCTATGCGCGTGTCCTCATATCCTGCTTTTGTGCTGATCTCATCTCTTAGTCTGTCCACAGTCTGCGTAGTTGCAGCGAGAGAGGCATGAAAATCAAATTTGCTGTGCATACTTGCTGCAGCGACGTTGTCACAGGACTGACTTTTTGCACGCTCAATTAGTTGCATTCTTTCTTTTAATTTTTCAACGACTGAGTTATCAGGCATAAAGCTAAGCGAGGCTTGAAGAGCAACAAGCCCTGCATTAAAACTAAACAACTGCGAGTTCACCATTTCTGCATCAGGACCGTCCTTACCTACACACCAAGCTTGTAGGGCCAGCATGCCCGGATCGGTCGATTCGTCGCCCTCATCTAATGTCAAGACTACATTCAGAGATCGCAGACACGCTTCAGCCTAAGTTGAAACAGTCAAAGTACGTATATTTTAAAATCTGTCGGGCACGGGCGTGCACGAGTTGGCGTGCATTCAAAAGGTTGTTGACTCCAACTACTAAATTGCTGCCATGTTCAAGTGGTAGTATGTCAGCGTTGGTTTCGTCAATATGCAAGTCGACGCCCACATCCAGTAATGTACATATATTGTCTGAATGAGCTCTGCTATTCATATCCTGCAACCGCTTGTCTTGGCGTAATACAAGGAATAAATTTCGTGCAATGGAGCGTGCTACATTTCGCCAATTCTCCATGTTCACCGGTGTTTCTTTGGTAGTGACTTCAGAAGTTTTCAGCAGATGGTATAACGGTGAAATTCGATTCTTAATCAGACTGGTACCCCCAGGCAGGGCAGCAACATGTCTCGATTGTATAGCATTGCAGCATGTATCTAACAAGCATCGCAACATTAAGCTAGCTCGGGCACGGGCACGAGGGAGCCTGGTCTTATAAGATATTTCTGATTCGTCGAGTTTGTTTTTGACACACATCGCTGCTTTGTATGCGTTGGCTCCCTGATTCGCAGCATCTTGAATCTCAAGTTTTAAAGATTCTGAATGTCTTTCAGTCAATTCGCTACGCAAGTTTGCTTTAGTCGCAAGCTCATGCGTATTGCTCATTTTCTCCTCCACGGTTGCAAGTCGGCGAAGAATGCCCCGTGCATTTTCCAAATTTCGACCTTCGTCTCCGTTTATTGCTCTGTTGAGCCAATTTATCATTTGATTTACCCTGGTAAACTTATCAGGTCCTGCTTGCGCTAAAATACAGCGTACGCGGCATTCCGTGTGGTTCGTGCGTATTTCCAGCTCCTGAAGACGCGTGGCAAACGACCGTCGTTGCAAAATGTATGAGCTCGACATGGGAACTCTCCTCCTAATATGTCGCATGCTGAGCTTCAGTAATACCCAGCGCCATCGTTGTTTTGCTCGCAGTCGACTCGTAGACTCGAATGGTACGTGCACACTTTCCAGGGAGAAATCAGGCAAAGAAGACTTTTTTTCATATGCCTGCAACTCAAGGGGGTCGGGTAGCTGGGGACCACTGTCCCACCTTTTTTTCAACACATTTTTTGAGTGACGCACGTAACACTCACGTTCCCGGCGCTGCCTCTCGCTTAGATCGTCCACGGAGACAAACCCTTGGAGGTTGGCGGTCAGAGCACTCATCTCTTCCTTGATCTTGATGATTGCAGGGCCATGGGCACTCTCCAGATGGTGGACGCGAGCAGCGAGCCTATTCACGTCCAGCACAAGAGACTTTAGAACTCGTTCCAGGTAATCATTCTGGTCGTCCCGCGTCATCCTACTTCTAAAATAACGCTTGACGTCGTCTGAGAGATACGCTTATTCACATACCGAGCAACTTGAGTCGAGCTACCTGAAGTTACAGCTACCTGGACTACTTGATCTATCCGGAAGTACTATACATTATGTTTCGGACGACCCTACGCTGCCTGACGGCGCGCAACTGCGAGTGGCATTCACTGACACTGGCACTGACTGGCAGGCTGCCAATCATCATGATGATCAAGGAAAGATCCGAGTCACGGTGGCCCCACGCCGATGGGTTTGACCCTGAATCCCATTTCGCACCGTGTCCGTGACTCGGGCACTGGTCCTGGTACTTCAAGTTATCATGATCCTACCGTGACGTGCCAGTGGTCACGGTCGCTAGTTTGAAAGAGCTCCCTGTGTGCCCGCTTTTATGGGGATTAGCCGCCAGGGGCGGGGGGCGCGCAGGGTTCTGGCACTCGCCGTGACATACTTGCAGCGTGCGCGTCGAAAGCCAGTCGTCGCCGTGGCTTCCAGCTTGAAGCGCCCAACAGCTGCGGCTCACCAGGAGGCGGCCCCAAAGCGGCGCCCGCGCGGCCGCGAATAAATCTCCCGAAATACCACGGGATCTGCGGCGGGCGCTTGCCACCGGGCGGTCCGGGCCGCCAAGCGATGGACTCGTGTTTGGTGCGCCACTCAGGCTGCGAGGACGGTGACATGTGCCAATGGCATATGTATGAGGGCATTTCAAGTTCCGCAGGGAGAAGTGGCGTCACCGTGTCATCATGATAATTACTTATGTATGGCCCCAGTCTCACTCTCAGCCCTCAGACTACCACTGGCAGTGCAGTCACTGTCACGATGAGTTTGTAGGAGGACCTAAGGAGGTCCGCGGCTGGCAGAGTTACGCGGCCGGGGCGAGGGCTGCAACCTCTCATTCCCGTTGAGCCACATGCCGGAGATTTGAGGCCGAGGGACCTCGACCCATCATGATGCCCACCGGCGACCGGCGACCTGCTCATATCATGATATCCGAGTCGTGCTCATCTTCCCGTCGACTCGGACTCTGACACAGTGGCAAGGTTGTCTCCGGGTTCTGGGTTCTCATGATCCGCACGTGCCGTGTCTTGCTAGCTCCAGGATTTGTAAACCTGAGTAGTGGGGTTAACTTGGCTTTTGACTTGCCAGAGCCTGAGTCCCCTGGCCGGCTGAAACTTGAAGTTCGTCTCTGGACTTTTATCGGGGGCTCTCCTCATGGAAACTCCGAGTTGACACACATGTACGGTTGGCGCGTGTGCGACTTCAGCGAAATTCGGAAAACCTGAACCAGTGGCGCAAGGCCCTTCCGAGTCGGGAGCGCGCGGATAAACGCCCGGCGCGCCAGAGGCCTCGCCAGCGATATCGACGAGGAAACCTCGGGTTTTGTGCGGATGCGAGGCGTCAACGGAGTTTTGGGCTCCAATGGGGGCATTAACAGCGGTACCTACACCCCAGTTGATCGGCAGACGGTTGTAAGTTAAACTGATCGCGAGATATACACAATAATAAAACGAGCCCGCCGCACTCAAATTAAAATATCTAATTTCGGCATGAGCCCTGAATCAAGCGCGGATAATCTGCCCGAACTCTTCGATAACGGTGCAGACGCAGAGGTCCAGCTGTCGCGTTCGTCGAGTGTTGTTTTTCGCCCATGTCTCTTCGGTGAGGACATGTTGTTAAACGAGGAAGAGCTCTCTGATTTTCCGGAGGCTCCCTGTTATAAGAACAAAACTGGGAAACTTGTGCACGCTTGGTCCCAAATTAAGTCCATGTCGGTCAGATCTAACCGAGATCTGTCTGCATCCAGTCCTGACCCAAGGACTGGAACCTATACTCCTGTACCCCCACCAATGGCTAGTTTGCTGCTAGAGTTGGATGAATCGAGAGCTAGTGAACGTTTCTTCTTCGAAGCGGCTTTACGCCACCAGCCTTTATCGCACATGCTGAATTTATTTTCGCACGATGGCACATTAAGAGTTGAATCAAATCCCCTTAAAGTCGGTAATCAACGTCCACCTCTATACAATTCTGCAGAACTCGATACCCCAGCACACCATTCTACACGTATTTCTCAGCCCGAATACACTAGCAATACATCACTGACGGGCACTCATGGAGAACTGCATGTAATACTAACCCAGTTGGCCCTCTATGAGCATCCACTATTTGGTTCTGAAGACAGACTGTATGCCCAAATGCGGCTATTATACGGGGAGTACCACCGTATTCTCAAACTTCAGAAAACTAGCTACCTAAGGCTCCGTCTCCACAAGTTACTGGATGCGGTGCAACAAAACTTGGACACGTCAGTTGAGCACGAAGCAGATGTAACTGAGCTGAGCTCAAGCTGCTTCAAGACCTTAGATGCCTTGGCACTTGAACAACAAGCCATGAATGAGATCGCGGAGGCGCTCTACACTACTTGGAACCAGCTGAAAGGCCTGCGCCAGCATCAGAATTTCGTATCTACTCCTGCGAAGTTAGTTGCCATAAATATCAGTCGGTCTCCTGAATTTGATTCCAGAACAATGCAGCCACTACTCGACAATTTTCACAAAATGCTCACACGTATTGCTCAATATGCCTCAGAGAACCAAAACATTCCCTCTCAAGAGCGCCTCATTGCACGATTCAAGCGATGTTGTAGAACACTAACAATGAGGACCGATTTTGTTTTGAAGCTGTACACTACTGCTGGGCTCACAGCTGATGACGAAGAATCACTACCAGGCCGAGAGCTCATGCGTCGTCGGCGTGTGCGACAACAGCACCTCTATGCAATTTTATCATTGAATGGTCGGCGGGTTGCTACGACACTACCACAGGCGGTCGCTTGGCCCGCATTCACAATTCGGATTGAGCAGCCTCTAAGATTAATAGTTGCTCGGCATCCTATGAAACTCAAGGTGGAGTTCTGGCGCAGGAGACTTCTTGTCGACGTCCACCTTGCAACAATATTTGTGCCTGTCCCTGGTATATCAGCGTGTCATGACGCTGTGAACGCTGCTTCGCTGGCACCTTTTAGTGAATGGCTGCAGTTTGAGGTCAGCCAACGACAGCTCGCTGGTGCTGCGCTAGTGTCCCTGTATTGGACAGCCAGAGATCAACAGCTGAAAGCCTGCTCATACGACCCAGCTGCCGGGTCTGAAAACGCTCTCTCGGAATCGCTGCGATCCTCTAACCAACAGCATCCCTGTGGCTTGCGAAAAGGCCTAGATAAGTTGGATGCAGGCATGACAGATGGATGCCGTTGGCTGCGGACACCCGAGACTTGTGCTTCAGAGACGCATAAAATTGATAGCAAAGGTGATCCTAATGATCCAAGGGGCTCCTGTTCATTTATACGCGGGCGCATGATGGGGACCCGCATCAAAGCGGCATCACAGAGAGCTTTTCGTACCGGCGAGTATCGACACCAGGTGACTTCGGGGGCAGTTCAGGCCCGCAAGGTATTTCATTCTCAATACAAGCCGAGTCAAGCACAGCAAGATGCGTCAATGTGTGAGCTACCGAAAGAAGTTATTGGTTCTCGCATAAGATTTGCACTTGATAAATACAAACATGCACCAATCTCCCAAAGACACCGCCTTCTAAGACTCAGGATGCATCAACCTGCATTGATGAGTGAACCTGTTCCGGCCACAGATATGGCAACTATCGCGAATGTTCTCCTGCAAAAATTCATTATGCAGGACGATATTCGTGGTCAGCGGGCCTTGGGAAAGCAAACAATAGAACAAAAATCGGGAGGGGGGGGTACTATAGATACTACTGGCCTGAAGAGAGATCAACAGGTAATGGCATTTGTCAAACAAGTTCAAGACAGCGTCACTGTTCGTTTGCGCACATCACAAAAAGCTTCTTCGTTCCCACTCACAGCCTTAGTCAGCGAAGGACATGCGTTGCCACAACTACGTGCACGTGGATTGATTGATGCTGCTTTGGAGTATACAGCACGCCGCAGACGCTCTCTTCGGCCTTCGCGTCAGCGGCGAATGATGATATCTTCAGCTAGAGATTGTTCATTGCTGGTGCAGATCATCTCCGCTCATCAAGTAGCAGATTTCCCATTAGAACAGACGATGGATAGTGACAATGTTGCCAAGGCAGCTGGAAATAACTCGGGGAAGTTTGTGCTTGCTTCCTTCCAAGAGCATTCTCGCCGCACAATGTTGGCAATGGGACGCACACCACGTTGGAAAGAGACCCTAGACTTCCCATTTATTCCAACCTTGGGGGACTTTTCACCAACCAGCTTGATGCATGTTAGCGACTGTTTACGGCTGAGCCTCTTTTCAGAGTCACTTCTCAAAACACCTACCCAACGGGTCCAAGAGATGTACAGAGATCCATCTACCAGGCATGAATTCATCGGAGATATTGAGATACCATTCATAACGCTGTATTCTAACAGTGGGGTCAATGGATACTTGGAGGGTCAATTTCGATTAAGGACACCTCTGATTACAATACGTACCCATGACTTCCAGGGGCACAGTCCTTCTTCGACATACGAATCCAAGGCTGCGTCATATCTGCACCTTGCTGTGTTCTTGCGGCCCCCTTTGTCAGTACCGTTCAAAGATCCACTTGTCTTTTCCTCAATGGAAGACGAGCGGCTTATTCGGTATGGTGCAAGCTGGATTCAGCAGCTAAGAATCTACTTTGAAAATATGAATGAAATCATTAAAAGACCAGTCGATGGGCGCATATCGAAACGCCTCGTTCAAGCTTTTGGCAATAATATGAATGGAGATGCAGTTCTCATTTGTCGCTACTTAAGTCCACAAACACCACCTCCGGGCGTAAGTTGTCTCAACCAAGTGGCGCGGTTTGTTAGCCTTATCCCATTCCTGGAAGATTGGAAATCATTTGGATGCGCAAGTCTTGATATTTGGTGCACCTCACAGGAATTTCTTGACGTCGGTGCCGGGGACTGGGAAGAGCATGGGATACTTTTGCACAACTTGATCATTTGGTTGCAATTGAAAGGTGCCACTTCTGACTCCGCGTCAGAGGAATGGTATCTGGTTATTGGCTCTGGGCTCCCGGAGGGAGACACTGTTTATGTGATGCAAAAAAACACGCACTCAGGAGACGGTGGTGTTTCTTTCTGGAATCCGTGCACTGGAGATGTATTTGTCGCGAGTCATAAACAATCTCCATTAATTGACATCGGCTGCATTCTCACTGCGGAAAATATATTTGCGAATATACAAGGAGATACCAGTCCTCACTTGCTATCATACAATGTAAAGGACAGCAGCATTTGGCGGCCATTCTTTCAAGATCCATCGGCCCAAATGGATGATTGGTGCGTTGGATGTAGTTGTGTCTGTAACCCTGGGCCCTCGCGAATTTCACGACCTGCTACATTGGCATCAATTCAGGACTTGCATCTGCGATATGATGCACCCAATATTGTCCACGCGGAACAAATTCAAGTCAAGCTAACAGAAGAAATCAAGGTAAGGCCAATAATATGTCTATCTGTATCTGAATATATCAAAATTTGCGCAGAAATCAGTCCGCCGATGGCGTATGAATCTAGGGAACCGTCGTTGTGCAAGCACTTCTTTCAATGTTGACATATCTCGGCGTTTGCAAAAGTAAGAACATCTCTGGTTTTTTCTTATTGAGAGTCGGTTGTCATAGCTTACTGCCAGCACTAGAAGCACTTCGGGACTCTGGTGAATTGACTGGCGCCGCAATACAGGCACACAAAGAGGATACATTAGGGTTTACTCAAAACGTGGGTATTGAAGCTATTGCAGTCAACCTGCCCTACGCCAACACGAGTGGAGTTCTTGAGCGCTTACGTGCGATGAATATCCATAATGTCACACATCGAGACGTCCAGTTCATTGTAGCGGCATACGTACATCCGATCATAAATCATGTTTGTTCGGTGTGTGGCAGTGTTGCAAAGACTCGTTGCCATGTCATCTTTCATTTCGATGTAGGTTTGGATTTACTATGGCAGGGTATGTCCACCTGACAATAAAGCCTAGATACTGCTTCTTCAAAATATGGATAGAATTGCTGGCCGCCATTTCCTACTGCAGCACTCTTGCGCTGGATGCCACGCATACACACCAAATCAACATTATCAAAACTCGGAGGCGGCCAGAAGGTCCAGGCCACCGCTAGCCTCGCATCTTTTAGAGAGATGACAACATCCAGGCACTTCCCTTGAGCAAGGTAATCAACATTCGGGAACCTGGCGAAAAGGCCGTGGCAGTGATCCGTCCTCAAACAGCAAGGGAGGGGGACACAGCGACTAGTTGTGACTTCCAAACTAAATGGGAGGTCCCCCAGCCTCGGCTCTCCGGCGGGGCCAGGCCTGGCCCCTGGGCCGTGTGGTTCCCGTTTTTCAAATTGCCCGGATCCGTACCTGTCGAGTATAGACCACGACACCTCCGCTCCGAGAAACTAGGGTAGACCTAGACGCATCAGCCGCTCGGGGGGCGTGGTCTAAACGTGACAGGATCCGTAGTATTAGTACTAGCCGCGGCATGCCAGTGATACGCGCAATGCCATTGTTGACAACGTTGTTTGAATGTAAGGCCTTCGAGGAAGAACGCGCGGCATTTTTTGCGAGATTATACTCGGTTTACCCCCTCGCACGGCAATTGACTGATGAGTACCGTTGTCGGCTGGTCATGGGGGACAAGTTACCCCGGGAGATTGAAAATCCGTTGTACCGTTATCTTACTGCTATTTCGAAGCTCCGGTTGGGCATCCTGACCGAGCAGTTAGAAGGCTCTTAGGAGCTTGTTCCTTTTTTTAGGTCTTCCCTAATTTATTTATTTATTTATTTATTTACCTGAGTGGTATCATAATGATTGGGCCCGGGTAACCCCGGGTAATTTTTTCGAATAAGAAATTGACCCATCCTCCACGAGTCCTAATTAAGCTAAATTACCCCGGGCCTGCAAATCTTAATACTGCGTGGAGACTTCAAAAGTTATAGGGGGGTCGAGCGCAATAGTCGACGTTCAACTTGATTTTATTTTTGGCGCAATGCGCATTTAGCCACACGCCGACCGAGTGGCGGCAAATTTTTGCCGAGAGGCAGGTTCCGTATGCTAAAATAATGGGCTGTGCAAAGTTTTGGTGCAGTGCGGGCAGCCTCGCGCTGAGACTCGGAGAGCAGCGGCTGCGACGCGGTCGATGGTCCGAGCCGGGCCGAGACGTATAAATTGAACCATAATTACGGAAAAATCATTTCCTAGCGTTCCATATCTCCAAAGGGCTCAAAGGGAATTTCCGGTGTTTTGCTAGGCCGACATGATGATGAAAGTTAAACAACTAAAAACAAAAAAGTAATATAATAAACCATGTACTTCAATCAGGGACGTCACGGTAATCCAGTAGCCCTTGGCTTTTTTTCCGAAAGCTTATTTTGGTTTTGGGTCCAGCCTGAGGCTGAGGCCGGGACTTAGTACTGGTAACCACGCCTCTTGCGGTGCAAGCATCCGCCTCCTGAGCTCTCTAGGCCACTAAAGACACAGGACAGGGCCTGGTGAAACCGCATTTACCCGTTTAGGCCTGGTTTTTGGACATCTAGAACACTAGGACGGGTTTTGCTAAATTTACCCACCAACCCCCCCTCCAACTTACGCTGAACTTCGCAGGAAATTTGGTTTCGGAACCATGAATCAGACCGCCGTAAAAGTCTCTTAAAGTCAAGTTCAGATCACGATTACGTCCCTGACTTCAATCGAGGCATAATTTATAAATAAACTGCCTGCTTCTGGCAACGGGGGCGGCCCATGGGTCAGTGTGCCTGGTGACAGTGACCTCAGGCTGACTTCTAGCCTTCGGGGTAGAACAAACTCGCCGCTAATCTGCGTGCACGAGGGCGTGGGTGTGGACCGGGCACCGTTTCGATGAATTGTCGTCTGGTAGTCAGCTAGTCTCGAGACCACCTCGAAACGCCCGAGCCAGGCACAGTCGCAACGTTCGTGGGCCACTAAATCGTTTGCTATCTGACCAAACTCATCTGGCATCCTCTCTAGTCTATCTGGGACGGACACACCGCAAGTGCCCCGCGTGGCTGTTTCCAGCAGCGATATCTGTCTGTCTTTTATGACGCATAGTTCGTGGTGATGGCCATGACAGCCTTTCAGGTTTTTCCCATGCATTCCTAGTGTTTCTGCGCCCTGATGGTGCTCTTGGAAGAATCAAACTCAATTAGGATGCGTTGCATGCCCTTTGCAATTGCCATAATATAGCTTTGAGCTGCATCACACGGCTTGAAGTCTCGTGTGGGTACGAGAGAAATGGCATGACATTTTGAAAGCTCAATGAAAGGAATGATTATCATCTGGCAAGGCTTACCGATCAGCTTTGGCTCCATTCTGTTGGCATGTGCTATGGCATCGAGCAAGTTTCCCAGGAGCATGTCGGTCGTATATGGGTATATTGTGCTCATCAAGCTAGGTTCACCCCAAATACCATAAAGAAACATTTTGGAGCCTGGTTTGACGCTCAAAATGGCACGAAGCTTTCGCTCCTCATCCATTTGCCAGAATTCGCAAGCAAGCGCAAATATAATGTTTGAGAAGATAGCACGCAGGGACATGTTCAATATCGCAGCTGGAGACCGGAAAGGCTTGATATGCAACGAAGCCAGAGAATCACACTTTCTTCGCAGATCAATGGCTCGCCCCACGATGGCTCCTAGCCCCTTGAGGAATTCCAAGACTCCGTCCTCAAGATGCTCCTTAGGTCCCTTGCAAACTTTACTGACAAATTCGAACGTGTCAGTAGCTAGCACACCCAATCTACTTCTGTGGTGTTTCAGTGGGACACAAAGGTATGGCAATCCATAATTTTGTTGATTGAAAACATGAACGTGCTCCGTGCTCAAGCCAACGACAATGTCTTTGTTTGTTGCAGGTTCCAGGCAGTTAAAGCTGACCCCCTGACCTCGCAGTAACCTTTTTCCGTACATGTTGCTTTGAGTATTAGACGCCACGCATCTTAGTTCGTCTCCACCAGGTTGAAGTAATGACAAATATACACAACAGCCAGGCAAGCACCGGCTTGAAATATGCAGCACATCATTGAAAAGCTCAGGCAGTGAGATACTGGCCCACTGTTTGCAAACAGCCAACGTTCGATTGAACCCATGAGCTCGAGCACAGCTGCGAAGTTCTCTGTGACGCAAATGCCTTATGTTAGCTTCCAGCAACTTTGTAACATCATCAATGAACGAGATATGCTCTCTGCCTAAAGCGCCTGGAGCACAGGATATGACAACAGCAAAGCAGGTTCCGCCAGCTGGTCCAACAATGCGCTCACCTATTCTAATTGCAAAATCACTGAATGGTACAACATGCGAAGTTTTCGCGTTGGATCTGGCCTCTGCTCTGAAATGAGCATCAGGAGCTATGGCAACAGTTCGAAACTCCAGTATGCCGTTGACCAGGCGGGCCACAGATGCTGCTGGGTATGATATCAGGTTGCGATTTAGCTTGGAAACATCATTTCTCGTTTGCCCAAAGCGCAGCAGAATAACAATACATTCTTGTTCGAATTGTGACGGGGAGTCCACCTGGTCTGGTGTTTTACACATATTCGTCAGGCGGAGCCGCAATTCAGACAAGTTGCGGGGCAAATATATCAAGGACGAGCCAGAAATGATAGCGGACCCAATGACCTGATGAGACATGTAGCATGTAGTAGACCTCAATTCGACTCGCATTGTGCAGGGTGTGGGATAGATAATGCGGGTTAGAGATATATTTAAGTTGTTCCATTCTGGGCACATTGTATGAGGCGAGGTTTGTGTCCTGCCATATTCAGAGCCATCTTCCGCACAGAAAACGCAAATATATTGCCCAGGCTGAGGTAGCATACTCTCAACAGAAGCACGTATTAAGTGCAGGTGCGGACGCTCTTGATATAGTGAAGTGGATATGGCGGGTACCGCGGAGGGACCAAACGCCGTGCTATTTTGAAGGGTCAGATCGAATAGGAGTCTTAGCGAGGGTGATAGCGGCTGATAGCACGTATCAACAAGCGGATATGCTCGTGAGCAGTCGGATAAATGAAGGTAGTAGCTGCCACTCAGCTCCGCAGACCCAATCAAACGAGCGACCTTGAGAGGGTTTGATGACCTCGGCTCAGACTCCACCTTCCAAATTTCAACCCGGAGACGACATGACAACCAATTTACTCTAAGCGGGATCGAGAATAACTCTGACTCAAAGCATGATGGATTTTGTTCTTTTGTATAAGTTCGCCCGGTCTCAACATTATTGAGATACATAATACCCACTAGAGGGGTGACTAGCTCATAGGGACCTTGAATGCTGAGCAAGCGAAGCAGTAATGTGATAGCGGTCAATGAAACATCACATTTCCCACTGCTATATCTTTTATTACCTTCGAATGACCACGAGCGCATTTGCAATACTGACAGGCGACACGGGAAACTCATTTGACGGTAAATGGCGCCGAGACCTCTCAGGTATATGTCCCTTGTAGACACCTGGTGTTTGCCGTGACAATGCTCCATCTGTCGGAGTACAGACAACTCGGATGCTTTGCATTGCATATCAATAGTGGACCCAAGGATCGTAGCGGCTGATTCACAGAAATCGAAGTCACCTGAGCTTAAGGCAACCGACTGCAGCCCCGCATCCAAAACAAGAATGCCACGTGTAGTCACTGGTGCACATATCCAAGGCCAAAACTTTGTACCTCTTGACTTTGAGTAATGCAGCTTGTGCGCTGCTTCGCCCAGTTCCTCAAAAACAATGGGTTGCTTGGTGATTAGACATTGAACCATAAGATGCTTTGATCTGCGCTTGATTAATAAGGTATTTGCGCTTGGTCCCGCCTTCAGAGGCTTAGTTGAAGACCACACAATACGAAGCGGACCATCGTCTGGTAGCACATAGGCAATAAATACATTCAGCCGATTAACGGCTTCTGAAATGTGTGTGCCGGCAACCTGTAAGCTTCGTGACAGCTCAGCAGGTTTATGCTTGATCAGTGCTTCCAGTGCCCGGAGAGTCTTGATTCTCAATAAAGCCGATTGCTCCAAGGTAGATATTTGGGCCAATGGTACTTTGGCAAGTTCACTAAGCTTCATACAAAATGCCATGTCCTCGCGGGTGATTGCTGTGTATTTTGACCTAGAGATAACGAGTTGGCTTAAATGTCAAACTGACGGACTCTACTTTGTACGAGAGAAAAATAAAACTCCTAGAACTGACTACTGCTGAGTTGCGACTATTGAGCACCTTCTTGGTTTCATCAAAAACGGTCAAAAATACAGTATATACTGCATCTGACTCGACGAGTAGAGACGAATCGAGCAGACTCAGATTAGTTGATATCTCCATGCAGCGTATAATAAGACTTGTCATATTTGAGTTTTTGCTCACCGGCAAAAAACAAGCATTTGAGTGTAAGTCTACTAAATTGTAAAGCAAAAGAGACTTCGCAAGCATTGCACACTCGTTTAGTAGCCAAATCATTTTCTTTTTAATCTCCTTGCTCGAAAGCGACACACTATTCTTAGTGAACGATCGCATGTACCGCAGCGCACCACCACGAACTTTATCGTCCATCGCCATTCCTAAACTAATGCCAACAGTTTGTAAGAACCCAATAATGTTCAATTCATCAAAATTAGGTTCGGGGCTTGAAATTGCCCAGGAGCTGAAGTAGATAATACCTCGCATGCAGCCTAAAGGTACCAAAAGATATGGCCAGCAGTGTATGTCGTCGTGCGCCGTCGTTTTGACCTTGCACCGGCACTGTGGAAAACCCCTAAATGGCCTCGCAGGTATGGGCTTGAGTCGCGCAATCGGGACACCAGCTTCACGCATGGGCCTTCCCATCCAATCTTTAAGATCATAAGTCACATCATATGTGAGATGCCCTCGATTTAAATGTATGACAGCCAAATACCACAACTTCCCATACTGGACCTGCACTCTTGTCCCAGGCAGGTACTCCTTTCGCTGAATTTTACCAGGATTCGAAACCGTCAAACTAGCACATATTGCAGGAGGAACACAATCGAATTCTAGGCTTTTGTTCCGACGATACTCAACATTACCCATGATGGTTACACGATCACCACCAAGTTCCAAGTATCCAAGTTGAACAGATGATTGAGGAAAACATTGACTCACACGAGTGTGGAGTGCCGGTATGAGCTCACGCACTGTAGTCCCATGATCTAGGCACATTGAACCAATACGTTGCAATACAAGCTTGCGCATTTGTGCTCGAGCCTCGCGCAAACTCATCCATTCGTGTGCACTTGTAAGAGCAGAACCCATTTTGTGAATGAAAATGAGATCATTGGCGTCCAAATTGTGAAATGCGCATAATGTCACCAATAGAAGACCCTTTTTCTCTTTTTTTGGTTGATAGCAAGCAAATGGAGTAACCATAGTATGATTAACAAAGGGCATCGGAAAGGTCAAACCGCCCTTGATTTTGTCCCAAAACAAATATCGCTTATGTGCTGGTATCTCCAATAAACGCCTTGTAGTTGACATTGTGCAAAAGGCAAAGTTATGCCCCATCCGAGCAATTACACTCAGTTGTTGGTGAGCATCATATTCCCAAATTTCTGCAGCTTCTGCATGGACTATGCAACACATCATTGATGCAAGACTTTTGTGGAACAGATTTGTGATGGTGATATTTGGCACGGAAGGAACCTGCTTGATGTCGCTGGCATGCACTCTTAGTCGAAGCCTAAGCCCAAACAAACTATTGCACTCGATTGGTCGCAAAAATCAACCTTATCAATTGTTCTCCAATAACCTTGCCAGTGTACTCAACAAAACCTAGAAGAGCAGCATCACACGGCACACCGATGCCGAAGAGTGCTGGCGTCGAGCGGAGCCTTTCCTTTATTGTTCGAAAAGGTATATTATGCTCGCACAATCCATCTTCCCAGCAGAGACCATAAACAGAGCCAAGGTGCCCACGTCGTTCAATGCTGGAAATTTGACCGTGGATAACACGGGCAGCTATGCGAGTGCCAGGATTAACCATGCTTTGCTTTTCCATTCTCCAGAATGTAACGCGCCTGCATGCCTCATCGTTGTTTTCCAAAAAGGGAGCAAGTCTCTCATGAAAATCTACTGGGTTGGCATTCCCAGCCAGAATATCGGTATCGATACTCAAACTGTCAACTGATAGTACACCAATTGGCCGCCCAAACTCTGCACGCAATGGCGTGCAAACACAAGGAAAAATATCGCGCGAATTTTTCGAAACATGCACGCCAAGGCGCTTCGCCATGTAAAGATTTGGAACTACGATAGTTTTGTTTTCATCAATGCATTTGAAGGCCATGCCTTGTCCGGCTTTGATACTACACCCCCCTATGCGACCATGTTGACTAGCTGCGACATAAGCTATTGATTGTGCTCCTGGATTGAGCAAGCCGGCAGACGCACAACATCCCGCACCGCCGGAGCCGTAACCGAGACACATTTCCATTTCTGTAATGGCAGAATTGAGCAGTGCATGCTCATCGGAGCGCATCTCGTCGCACCACCACATGCACGCTCGCGCTATTCGTGGAGCTGCATTTCTAAGGGCAATAGCGAAAGAGCGACATTGCTCTAACATGATGGAGTAGAGAGCCGTGTGCGGGTTCGATAGCCGAGGCGCTTTTTGGGCATGGACAAGAAGTCCTGCGTTTTCGACTGAGTTTGTCTGGTGTGCTTTGGACAGCCGCCTAGCATGACGCAAGCGTACTTCCTCCACAGACATGCTTGCTTAGTATTACACACGGTATTTAGAGTTTTAATAGCCAGTTTCTTGGGAGGAAGTGAATCCCCTAGCGCCAACTATAGCTATTGATTTAGTTGATTGAGCCCGTGTACTCATCAGGAAGCCGCCACGGTATTGCAATGATACCGTAGGTACCATGGTACCGTAGGTACCGTACCTGCGGTACGGTACCTACAGTCCGAATAATTAATGTATAATTAGAAAGCCTTTAGAAGGATGTCATCGGGGGCCATAGATGAGTACAAAGACGATTTCGAGGACTACGAAGATGACGTTGATGACGCTGTGGAATTTCAGTCGGGAGCACCCAGGCAGCTGGTTTCAACACTTGCGAAGTGCATGTCTGGGCCAGTATCGGAAAGCTTCACAGCTATCCACGTAAACTCTGACCTGTTAAGTCGGACCGGAAAGGCCGAAGTAGCAATTGCTAGAGAAGTAGCAGTAGACGACAGGAGGGCAAAGCAGACTGAATCCAAGTCTTTGGCAGATGTGAAACAGCCAAAGTACTTAGCTGCAAATCCGAGAAACCTCATTGGTTGGTTTGACCCAGCCGTCCACCGCGCACGAGGGCTCCAGGGCCATTTGGCCTTGGTGTCTGAGCGCTTTATTGCATTTGATCAGCTCCCTCAAACAGAATATCAGCTCTACCGACCTCGACTCTGCAGCGCAAAAAAGCGTATGAAGGAGTAAGTGTCTTTACAACCTGAGGCACCAAGTTATTTAACCATTCTTGCAGGCGTGCAGTAGGTACAGCAGACGAGTTAATCAGCACAGGAATGCAGGCTGATACTATTTGGACTAGAGACGCAGAAGTGCAGTTCGCAAATGGGATTGATGACACTGACTTCGAAAATCTCATTGCGAAAAGCCTGCAAGGGAAGGTCTTTAATCGCAAAGGCGGGCAGCTAGCGACATGGTCCGGTGCTAAAACTAGTACCTATGTAAAACACGAGCTGCTTTTGAGGTTTTTGCACCGAGTATCTGCGACTTGTATGGCATTGATTCGGCCACACACCGAAGAACCAGATGATGCCACTGTTGAACACAATGCGATACGGAGCCAGCCTAGTAATCCTCCACTTCATGAAGCAGGTCCGTGGGCCAAATTGTGCAAGTCCCCAAAGCCGGAACCGGTGCCTTGTCCTGAGAGGATGTTGGTTTGCTTCACCAGCAGGAAATGTAGGTCAGTAACTAAATTGATTTTTTCGCGTACCCACACTTCCATATTCATCGCACTATTACAAGAACCGCTCCGTCCAAATTACTTTCATCCGAGTAAAGCTGCTCCTCTCTTGGATGACAAGAACAGTGTCCAAGCTACAATTTGGGATGTGAGGCACCCTGACACTCCTGTTGCACTTCTATGTGAAGAGTCAGTCTTGACCTGTGCTTGCTTTGCGCCAAGCGGTACGCTGTGTGTAGTGGCAGGTAGCGCGACAGGTTTAATAATCCTATGGGATTTGTCTATGGTTGTTACGTCAAGGCCTGATGGGCACCCAGAAGAACCTTTTATGATGGGAGGCGTGATTTCAAATCCACAAGAGACTGTTCATAAATCCACCATTCTCGAGCTATGCCCTATGCTGAGCTCATGCACATCACCAATACATGATAAATGCTTAACATTCCAGCTGCTCAGTGTTGATGATTGTGGACTTCTTGCTATTTGGCTTGTGGCCGATTCACCACTAAATATTGAAGGTGTCGTTGCACACACGATAGATACAATGAATGCCACAGCCCCTGGGCGAGATCCACGTCTTATCTGTTTGCGTTCTCTTACGGTCTGGTCATCAGTGCCAACAACCCTTGGAGGATCTTTTGGGCAGTCCCCGGCCAGAGAACGCACGGAGTCCCATCTGAAAATATCCAAAGACAATGAGTTCGGCCCTCTCCCACCTTGCATATCAGCCTTCGCTACTCTGCCGGGTAGGTCCGACGAGTATCTTGTTAGTCTGAGCGAAAACAGTTATTGCCCCCCCTCTCCCCCGTATCGCACGGTTGTGTAGGTTTGTCTGAGTAACGGCCATCTAGTCAAGTGCTCACTTCTGGGTATGACAACGGAGCCTCGAATACTATTTCCTTCGACAACTTCAATGAAGAAAGTTGCAAAAGCATATCAAGCATCGCCACAGTCTACCTTACCTGACGGTTTCTCTGGTACACGTGCGGTCTGCCTCGACTTTTCTCCATTTTTCAAAGAACTTTGCGTTGTTGGCCAGCTGGATGGTGGCTGCCGAGTACACCACATCAACCTTGCTACGCCACTTATTACATGGCCTTACTATGTTTTCTCTAGATGCACAGCACTGAATGCAACATGCGTGGTCAGCGACCTTAAATGGTCACCGAATGTCCCAAATATATTTTTTGTTCTACATGCCAACGGTGATCTACATGCTTTCGATCTCAATAGACATGATTCCGCGCCCGTATACTCGTGTGCACTTTCTGCAGAAGTTGGCTTCTCAGAGAGCAGCCCCCCACTAACAAAAATGGCCATATCCCGCGGGCTATCAAATGCTACTGAATTAGTTTTGATTTCATCCGGGGAAACAATTTTCAAGCGTGCCATGCCTACTGTCAATGAGTTTAAGGAGAGAGACCTCGGAGAATTTCTCGATAGGTTGATTACACTGGCTGGCTCGCGATCTGATTAGCGTTTGCATTATTGCGACAGGATCCTAATTGCGCGCATGTGGGCCAGCTGTATTCAGTAGCGCAGCTGTATTCAACATGAAGCAAACCGCCGTGTGTCCAAAGGCACCGTATCCTCGTCTCATCTGGTCCTAGTGGCTTTATCTTAGTATATACTCTCGCTCTATTCCACTGCGTCGCACCCGCCCCCGCGGCCGCATGTCCGATCGGATGAGACTACTTGTCCCACTGATCTTACTTGTCTTGTGCTAGTTCCGCGTCACTGGCATGCTTAAAGCCAAGCGCGCGTTGAGAGGTAGCCGTCTCGGCGGTCTGCCAGTGCGAGTTCCCCAAAGCTACTGCTCTGCGCGTGGCGCACTGCGCATGACTAGCCTGCGAGGGTGCCGGTGCAATTAATAAGGGGGAGAGCCTACCACCTGAGTTGGGCAGAGCTAGAATTTTTACTAGTTACATCTAGTATACTGTAACTTCGCTCGCGCTCGCGATCGCCGACACAAAATATGGCCCCCGCCAAGAAGTCAAAGAAGTCGGCACGCTTCCGCGTCTCATTCTGTCCGGACCGATGTAACAATAAGCCATTAGGTAGAGAATTTGAACTCCAGGCTGCAGCTCGTAATGAAGAGTGGCAAGGTCGCACTAGGCTATAAAACATCCCTTAAGACTCTCCGCTCGAATAAGTCAAAACTTGTGCTTATCGCTAACAACACGCCACCGCTCCGCAAGAGCGAGGTTGAATATTATGCAATGCTTTCAAAATGCCAGGTGATACATTACAATGGGTCGAATGTCGACCTAGGAACTGCCTGTGGCAAATACTTCCGTGTGTCTATGCTAACCGTGATCGATGCCGGTGATAGCGATCTACCGCGCAGTTTCACTATATTGTTGGTTTGAACTGAACTTGTGCGGTAGGCGATATCATTCGAAACACTGCGGATGCCTCGTGAACGAGCTAAACTTTCTGCCGGCCATCGCCGCCGGCGCATGATTATCGCGGAGAGCAAATTCCCAACTAGCAAAATCCAACTAGTCACCCATTTTGCTGCTCAGCTCTCCACTGAGACTCCAGGTCCAGGGTAGGAATTGAGATCTGAACCTTACTTCACGGCGGCCTGACCAGTGACACCGAAACCAAAGTCCTGCAGCCCAACTCTTATGTTCAACGTAAATTGAAGTAGATGGAGGGGTAATTCCTCCGTACCCGACTAGAGAACCAGTCATCTAGTGTGCGCCGCCGGCGAGTCGGACACGGGCACAAGGTGGTAAAATATGCCCAGGGTGCGATTTACGCACGGCGTTCTTTACGTGAGAAACGGTCCAGCGTCATTTACGCCGTAATTTACGCGTAATTTACGCGTGCATTTATTTGTAAAACCCGCACACACGCAGCCAGAGCGCCTAAACAAGGCCTTGGTGGCCACGCAGCTCAATAGCAGCACGAGCACGGCGCATAAGCGCACACCTAGAGTGCACACCTTGCTCGCAACAGCATGCAACTAGCAATTGGCTCGGCTCTGACAACGTTTGGGGCAGCCACACTCTGCGAGCTGCTGATCGCGAGCTAGAGTCTTAGAGGGCCGCTAGCGCCGGCTTCGGGAAGGACTTTTGGATACCTCCTTTTTTACGCCGTTTTTTACGTGGGATCTCCTGTAGCGGTGCTTTACGTGTAACTTGCGCGTTTTTTCCACGTAAATCGCACCCTAGATTTAACAGATGACACCACCGAAGTCTCCAAGGTAGTCATAGGTAGCCACGGACCCCCTCGCGTTCCCCCTCCGACCTCCAAACTTACTCCTACTTCTCAGGCTGCTGGGTTCTTCCGGGTGCTGGGGACCTTGAACGTTCGGCCTAGCCAAACACCGGAAAATCCCTTTGAGCCCTGTATAGATATGGAACGCTCGGAAAATAATTTTCAAGTTTCCGTCACGGTAATTATGGTTCAATTTATACGTCTCAGGGGCGATTTTGGGGCGGGTTTAATCTCGGACCATCACACCGCGTCGCACCTGCCGGGTGCTTTCTCAGCGCGAGGCTGCCCGCATGGTGCCAATTTTTGCACAGCCCATTATTTTAGCATACGGAACTTGCCTCAGTAAAAATTTCCAGCCATTCGGCCGGCGCGTGGCTAAACGCGCATCGCGCCAAAAATCAAATCAACGTCGACTATTGCGCTTGACCCCCCTATAAATTTCTAAGTCTCCATGCGGTATTAAGCTTCACCAGGGTAACTTATCTTAATTAGCTATGACTCATGGAGGATGCGTCCTAATCTTAGAACCTACCTTCTGCAGCCTGACTGACCGTGACCTACGCAACCACAGGAACCTAGCCCGGGGCGGGTACTCCTCGAGCCTGAGCCCAGCACTTAGTACCCGGCGCTACTCCGAGTCGGGCCCTATGAATACATATGCCAGTGGGAATGTCTCCGGCTAACTTCTTAGGGACCAAGTCACGCCGGCGGCGGTATTTATTTCTATTTATTTATTTGCCAAGGTGTCTTCCCGGGCGGTTGCACCAGCTC
>Ga0099799_10007_pt1 | contig 73595 bp, 69 predicted proteins | sample Uncmet6_SortLC_1_FD_89033 | JGI IMG/M metagenome (GOLD analysis project Ga0099799, IMG submission 89033) | Marine eukaryotic communities from CALCOFI LINE 67, Pacific Ocean - CN11_C50_N6_SortLC_1 | ecosystem: Environmental > Aquatic > Marine > Oceanic | place: Pacific Ocean: Monterey Bay...
GCCGCAGTGTTCTCCGTTAATATATGATAATCTTCCGACTGTTTGTAATTCGTGAGAACTACCATACATGTCTTCATATTCTGATTTTGAATAATTTGTTGTGTCACCGCTACTACATGTACCGGAAATATATTCTTTTGGGGCTTTTTTAGCTGCTTTTTTTGCTTTTTTAGCTGCTTTTTTAGCTGCTTTTTTTGCTGCTTTTTTAGCTGCTTTTTTAGCTGCTTCTATTGTTTTTGCTGTTTTTTCTGCTGCTTTTTTTACTTTTTCTTCTGCTTTTTTTGCAGCTTTTTTGGCCTCTTTTTTTGCTTTTTTTGCAGCTTTTTTTGCAGCTTTTTTTAATGCTTTTTTTTCTTTTGAACTCAAATTTTCAACTATATTATATTTGTTATACAGGGTAAATATAATTAGTATCAAAGAAATTGCGAATACAAAGTACAAGAACATTAAATATTATATATATATTTTTTTATCAAGTTAGGAATAGTAGATAATATAAGAAATATAATTTTGCACAGACAGAGGCATATTTTTTTATTTGCATACATTGGTTACTACATTTTTTAAAGCAGTTACAGTTCTCTCATCATTATATTCAATAGTTTCATTATTTTTAATAATTAATATTGTTGGATAACCTTTTATTTTAAATAATCTACACATATCCGGATGTTTTTCGCAATCTACAGATAAAACCATTATTTTTTTACCATTAATTTTTTTGTTATGATATTCTTTTTCAAATTCCTTCCAAGTTGGTGCTAATTTTTTACACCAACCGCAATAATTTACATAAAATTTGACAATTGCAATATCATCTTCTGATAATAAATCATACAAATCCTCTTTACTAGATATATCCGTATTTGTAAAACTTTCTATATTGTAAGACAGATAAATAGAGAAATACATGATTGCGATTGCTATTACAACTAATAATACTAATAATAAATTTTTTTTATTTACAAAACAATTCATTATATATACATATACATTATATAAAAAATATATAATTGAAAATCTTGTAAGTATATATGAATTATACAAAACTAATGATGTACTTAATTTTGTGAAATTTTACAGAAATAACAACTTAATACAATAATAGATATCGTATCTAAAACAAATGATATTAATAATAACGTCCATGTAATAGATAAAATATTTACAATAAGTATCAATGATAACAGTTTAGGAAAAAGCAGTATTGACAAAAATGTATTATACAACGAATAATAATTTACTGTATCTGGTGATGTATACCAAGAAGAATAAGCGTATATTGGAATTACTATTATAGATATAAAAATTCTTTTTGATATGAATGTAATTATATTTATACACAAATTGATAAAGGCTAGAAAACCGATGGTTAATGTATAATATATAATTGTCTTATTAGAAGATAATGTTGTTGCAATATTATTATTGCATGGAATCGCATTTTGAATATAACTACAAACGATGATAATACTAAATCACAGTATAGTATTGGTAGTTGTTCAAATGCTCCTAATGATGAAGCAAGAACAAAAATGTATGAACATCACGATGATCGAGGATGTAGTAGATTAACTTCTATAGGTAAAAAAAAATGTAATGAACGTTATATATGGGATACAGATAAAGGTAAATATGTATACTGTAAATGGAAAAATAATAAATGTGAATATAAAGATACATGCGTGGATGGTGGTGACTCATCTTCGGATGAGTCCAGTGATGAAGATTCAGAAGATGAAGGAGGTGCTTGTCCAAATGCTCCGAATGATGAAGCAAGAACAAAAATGTATGAACATCATGATGATCGAGGATGTAGTAGATTAACTTCTATAGGTAAAAAAAAATGTAATGAACGTTATATATGGGATACAGCTAGAGACGAATATGTATATTGTCAATGGGATGATGATAAATGTGAATATAAAGATACATGTGGGGATGGTGGTGACTCATCTTCTGATGAATCCAGTGATGAAGAATCAGAAGATGAGTCCAGTGGTGACTCATCTTCTGATGAGTCCAGTGATGAAGATTCAGAAGATGAAGGAGGTGACTCATCTTCTGATAAGTCCAGTGATGGAAGAACTACATCTTCTGCAAATAATTCAACTAATAATGCATCTTATAAACAATCTTGTGATTATTCGGGTATGATGACTATATCTGATCACAATTCTTCAATTGCTGACGCTAGACGTATCTCTAGTAATAAAGAACGCATTGCATGTGAACAAGATCTTTCTGTAAATGATCCAGTATGTGATACGTATACCCAAATTCAATATCCAAATAGTTATTCTGCATCACAAATAATGGGAGAAGATAACTATAATACACCCGGAAGAGTTTCATATGCTCCATGTGGACATAACACATATTTACAACAACTTGGTCATTATAAGCACTAAATCAAAATTCAAAATCAATAATTTTAATATGTAATAATTATCAAATATAAAACATAAGTCTTTCAATTGTAAAAATTATTAAAATTATAATAATTTATATGATAATGAACAAATATTATATATTATGTTCAATATTATTAATTTCAATATTAGTATATTTCATGTTTAAGAATATAACTAAAGCATTTCGTAGTATAGAGTCATTTCAATCATCTGATAATATATATGATTATTATCCAAATTGGGATAAAAAGGCAATTGGTTTTGGCAGCAACGCGATTGGTTGTGGAACAAATCCAAAAAAAACTTGGAGAATACAAAAACCAAGTGATATTAAAAACTTAAAGGATAATATTGAAGATAATCAATTGATTGTTATAGATGGAGATATTGATCTGGTAGGAACATACAGCACAGATGATGATATGAAAATATCTTTGAAAAATAAAAAAAATATAAGTATTATAGGAAAAAATAATGCTATTTTAAGAGGGTCTATATCAATAGGAGAAGACAGTCAAAATATTCAAATTAGAAATATTTATTTTGATGGTTTATTTGAGGATGGTGATACAGAATCTAAAATTGATAACAAAAAACCAGGAGACTTTATTTCAATAAAAGGAGGCGATAAGGGTATTCCAAAAGATATTTGGATTGATCATTGTACATTTACAAAAACTGCAGATGGACTTTTAGATATGACTAAAGGAGCCACAAATATAACTGTTTCTTGGTGCATATTTGGAGATCCCACTAAATCAAGAAATCGAAATAATTCAGATAAAGCAAATACTACACATCACAAAGTTATGTTAATTGGTGGAGATGATCACGATAATGATGATGATGAAGAAAGAGATATGAATGTTAAAATTACTATTCATCATTGCTGGTTTCCAGGAAATAGCAGAAATCCACGCATTAGATATGCAAAACCTATCCATTTATACAACAATTTTTATGATCAAAATTCATATTATTCTATTGCTGCTCGACAAAAAACAATCTCTTTATCTGAAAATAATTATTTCTACAGAAGTGCAAGACCATATGACACTGAGGATAATGGAAAGTTATACATAATTGGAGATATATTAAAAGATACTTGTGTTGATGACCCACCAACTTTATACAGGAGTGATCATATTTCTGCAAAACTCTCTAAATGTCCAGCAAATATTATAGAAGGGGGAGGTGGTGACGAAGGCAATTTCATATTCAAAAAAGATATAGAAATAAACAAGTTGATTACCTATAATTATGAAATTCAGGAAGCAGAAAAAGTTCCGAAAGAAGTTACATCAAAAGCAGGAGCACAATATATGGATATGTCCGGAAATCAAGTAAATGGATTTCCCAAGTATAATTTTAACAACAACTCAGATTTTTATGAATCTGAAGAGGAAGAGGAACAAACCGGAACAGGAATAACAGGAACAGGAACAGGAACAGGAACAGGAACAGAAACAGGAACAGGAACAGGAACAGGAACAGGAACAGGAAGAAACAGGAACAGGAACAGGAACAGGAACAGGAACAGGAACAGGAACAGGAACAGGAACAGGAACCGGAACAGGAACAGGAACAGGAACAGGAACAGGAACAGGAACAACAGAAACCGGAACAGAAACAGGAACAACAGGAACAGGAACAGAAGGCGATTTATTGACAAGTGAAGGAAATGATAATAATTTTGATAATAATTATATTGGTGATTTATTATCCATGGCAGGAAATATGGCGGGAAACATCGATGGCGACACTGTTTCTAATCTATTAAACCAGGCTAAAAAAGTCGATGAAGATACTATTAACAATTTATTAAATACTGTTAGAAAAGTAGATGGAAGCACTATTACCGATATATTAAATCAAGTGCCGGATATTGACGCAAACACGGTTACCAATCTATTAACAGCAGCTAAGACAGGGGCTACTGAATTAATTAACCAATATACTTCGGACAAGAATCCTCACGATGAAAATTGTCAAAATATAATTACAGCTATACCACATGTACAAAAGATTTCTCATTCTTTTTAATGAAATGCTTTTTAAAATTTATTCAATTTGTAAATAAAAAATATCTCTGTGTAATTTAAAATGGATTGTATTAATAATCCTTCTTACGAAGGAAAATGTCCCGATAAAATGAGTGACGGAAGAAATTTTACGGATTACCGAGCAAATACTCATATTTATTCGGATATTCGTTACAAAAATAGTATTGTAAATGGATCAGATTATAGAGAATATTTAACACAAAATGCTGTTAAACTAATGAATGATAACTCTAAACAAGCTTGGAAAATTAACGGATGTGGTCCTTGCAAAAATCTTTGTCTGGGCATTGATGACACAAAAAGACCTGGAAATTCTACGGAATTTGACATAAAAAGCTGCATTCCTCCTGCAGCATATTCGGATTTAGTCGGATTTAATGAAACAAATTCCAATTCAAAATATCCATTTCCGAATAACAAATAAATAATATGTGTGTTTTCCGTGCGATAGCCGGGTGCAGCAATATTGAAATTTAAACAGAATATCGCTCAGACCTGCTATGTGACCCTGTTTAGTACCGCGCACAGCATTGGTCGCTGTGAAACTCCTGTGGTATAGATGCTGATATTTCTTTGTGTGGGTATATTTTTATGCAACCGCTAAGAGATTTTGAGAATATATTTTTACTGCAAATTACCTACAGGAGGATCAAAAGTTAATAGGTTACCTCCATTTTGATTTGATATATCATCCTTATCTGATTTTGTGTTTACTTTAACAGTGGGTAAGCCACCCATGTCAATTTCTTTTATATCTACACTATTATGAACTCCGAGAGGCACAGATGATTTCGATTCAGAGGAAGCGGGTGGTGTATTTGATTGAATCGTATCACCGAATAATGGTGTATTTGATTGAATCGTATCACCAAATGATGGTATATTTGATGAATCAGCACAACTTAATGATGCGGTTGGTTTATTACCTTCGGAGAATGAGGTATTTGATTGAACAATACCACCTAATGATGGTGTATTTGATTGATTAGCATCATTGAATGATGGTGTATTTGATTGATTAGCATCATTGAATGATGGTATATTTGATTGATTGGCATCATTGAATGATGGTGTATTTGATTGATCAGTATCACCGAATGATGCTAATTGATCATCATCACCGAATGATTTAGTACCTTCGGAGAATGGTGTATGATCTGTACTAAATGAATTTCCAATATCATCTTTATTATAAAAACCACCAGATATTAAATTCTTCTTTTTATGTCTTTTTAATAAATTTGTTTTGGGATGTAATGTGTCGTCGTCAGCGTCAATATCGTCAAATTTTTCTCCATCAATATAATCTTTAACATGTTCTATTAATAGTTCTCTTACAGGCAATACATCTTCAAGAGTTTCTTTAATACTAGATTCAATTCTATTTTCAATTGAATTCGTATTTTTTTGATATTCGCATGTATTATTTGATTCTTTAAATAAATATGCATATTTCCACATAGATCTAGAAATATTAATGAATGCTTGAAAAATAAAATCTTCAATTGTTGGTATTTTTAGTTCAGATTTAGTATTCGATTTATGATGTTGAATTACAGCAAGAACTTTTGTATGAACAATATATACTCCTTGAAAAAGTTCTTCAAGATAATCACATTTGGTTTCTAAAATAATCGATCTTGTTAAAGATTCTATTTTTTCTAACGAATATTCCGGTATACTTTCCAGTTTATTTTGAAAATGTATTAATAATTTATCTTCTTCATGTATATTAACAGATTCGTCTTTTGTTTCTGAAAATAATTCCATAATTTTATTTAAAAAAGGAACTTTCAATTTTCTAACAAATCGTTGAGTATATTCTTTTTTTGCATCAATTAGACAAGAAGCATCAAATTTCTCCATTATATTAAAATTTATTTTTTTTTACCCAAAATACATATACTTTTAGGGTGACAATTTTGTTAAAATCGTAATTATTTTAAACTTTTATTATATTAATGGACATTAATAATAATGATATGACTCAAATATTGTTAGATGCATTTGTGCATAAATTTTTAATATCATTAGAAAAAACGTGTGCTGAAAATCAAACTTTTGATTTTATTAAAAATACAATTACTAATTTTAATATAAACAATGATAAATTATCAAAATATAATAATATAATTGATAAACTAAAAAATAAAACATTTAGTGAAATTAAAGAAATGAATGATATAATAAATGAAACTGTAGATAATAACAAATATCATCCGGACATAAACAATATAGTATTTAATTTGAATAAAATTAAAACACTACTAATAGATTTCGTAATTAATCGAAACGAAGAATTGTTTGACTTTTTTCACGAGTAAAAGATTTTTTATTGGATATTGGAATATGACTTTTCTTTCTGGATAAAGATTGTTTATTTACTTTTTTAATTTTATTATCTACTTTCATTAATTTATTAATTTCATCATAGTTTTCATATATAAATTTTATAATTCTATGTTCAATAGCCCATCTAAAAAAATTCATTTGTCCAATTGTAGTTATTATTTCATTCCCATGTTTTTTTAAAATAATTCTTTCTCTACGACAAAACGGATCCATTTGTTTCTTTGAATATGCTTTTAATTGTGATTTATAATTCATATATACATTAAATAATTTATCATCAATAATATATGAAATATTATATTGTTTAGAATATTTTGTTACAAACCAATCTATCATTCTTAAAGATGCCAAAGATCGATCTTGTAATACTTCAACTAAAGTTGTCATATTAATTTTGTTATTAAAATAATTCATTAAAGAATTAAGTAAAAGTTCATTTTTGGTATCATACATATTTATAAATATATACAAGTGCGTTTATACTTACAAAAATCTAATAAGTTAAATGTTAAATGTCAGAATTACTTCCAAAAAATACAAATGATACAGATTTTGTTATACCTTCCTCTAAATCTTTAACAAAGGCAGCTGAAATGGCTATCAATCTCGAAAAACCCCTATGTTTAGATTACTATGTAGATAGTAGGAATAAACAATGTAAAATTGGTATTGACGGCGATGACAAAGTTTTATACAAAAACTTTGAAGAGTATACTTCTCCTCTAAAAAGTATGTATAAAATTGTAGATGATAACGCTACTAATTTTTCAGATTATATTTTGGAAACACAAAATTCAATTTATATTGTTTCCGGTGCCATGTTAGAAAAATGAATACAAAAATTCATATAAGAGCGTATCATCATATAATTATAATTATAATATAAGGCTGAATTATTGATATTTAAAATATAATATATACATATGAAATTTTGCAATATTTGTGATAATTTATTAAATCTATCTTTAGACAAAGATGATGAAAATCAATTATATTACTTTTGCAAATGTTGTAAATCTAAAATAAAATGTGAGGAAAATTTTGATCCATGTATATATAAAAAGAATTACGGAAAAAATGAAAATGTTTTCTACGAAATGTTTATCAATAAATATACAAAACATGACCCTACTTTACCACATGTAACATCAATGACATGTCCAAATACAAAATGTGCAGAAAAAACCAGCAAAAAGAAAGAATCTTCTGATATTATTTATATGAGATATAATGAAGATCAAATGAAATATATTTATATGTGTTGCAAATGTGATAAAGCGTGGATACACCCCGAATATCAAAAAACAACATTCATAGATAATGATGTATGAACAATTAAAAATAAAAATTAATACATAACTATCATTGAATGTATTGATGTTTAATTTTTTTATAAATTATAATAAAACACTCCACTTTGTTTTTTATATGGAGGAACAAATAATATTCTATCAATTTTGTATGGTAGATTCTTTAGTCGTTGTTCTAATAAATTTAAATGCTGATAGGGAGTTGCTATTTGTAATCTAAATGGAAATTGTTTCAAATTTTCGATATATTCATTTTTTAAAAATTCACCTAAAACTTGTAATCTTTCAATAAAATTTTTGTGTGATTGTTTTTCACCTTTAAACCATTGCACGTCTGTTAATAATATACAAAAACGATTATCAGTAGCATAAACTCTCGTAGCTTCAATCAATGTTCCGTTATACACTTCTGTATCTGTGCATTTCGGATATACAACTAATATTTTTGGTTGAGAAAATCCTGCATTTAATTCACGACATATTATAAAACAACAATTCTTATTGTTATGTTTTGTAAAATAAATGAACATATCTAAATCAGATGGAATCCCAACTGCATAATATCCATTTTTTAAAATTGAAATATTATGATTATCCAATTTCTTTAAATTTCTTGATCTTTCTGGTAATTCAATATTTGTATTTTGATACACATTTTTAATTACTTCATCTTTTTCATTGGGACATGTTAAATGCAAACAATGGGACCTCCCAAATAATTTAGATACAGTTTTCATTTTGTGATTCTCATTAATCATTAATAATAATGAAATTCTTAAGTCATTTTTTTTATATTTACGCACTTAACTATATATAACGACGCTTTTAACAAAAGCATAAGCAAAACTACGCTTTTAACAAAAAGGTTAGCAAAACTTATATTATTTTTAACAACCTTTTTAGAAAAAAAGGTTTTCTATATAGATTTATTAAATTCCCATCCAATCTCTTCGCAAATCTTTTTCCAAATTACATCTTGTGAATGTAATTTTTCTCTACTTTTTAGAAGCGGAAATAAAGGAGTTAAATGATCCAAACCTAACAATTCAACAAATTTATGAAGAACATAAGAATAACTTAAGAAATTCTTTCTATTTTTAGGGCAAAACTTTAAAAAAGGACCTTGTATTTTTTGAAACATTAATCGTAATATTTCTTCTGTTTTACGAGACATATAAGGTGGAGGCTTACCGTTTAATTGATTAATAACATATGGTATGTGTTCATAATATTTATTCAATTTTAATTTTTTTAATATTGCCCGTACTTTTTGAGATGATAATTCATTCAAATCTTTTATTCTTTCTTTCTTTATTTCATTTACAACTTGCACCAGTACTTGACGCGGAATTTGAGTTGTCTCTTTACCTTGAAACTGATTTAACCATTCATTAAAATGATTTGAACGTCTATAAGAATAATAACAAGATTCTTTCGGCGGATCCTTGTATGATGAACGATCCGTATCATTGATAATATTTGTTAAAATACCACAATTTGGACATTCTACTATTCCTTCATTATGTATATGAGATAATTCTTGTTGACAATGTTCACATACATTCGGAGATAATTTTAATTTTATTACCTTTTTTTTTACTTTAACATTTATATTGTCATCAATATTAACAATATTTAAATATTCTTGTTGCAAATCTTCTCTAGAATAACTTTCTTCAAATAACAAATCAGAATCAGATTTTTCTTTATTTGAATCTAATATCTCATTATTGCCTTCCTCTTTTTTATTTTTATCTATATCTAGATATTCTAAAATTGTTCCTTTAGTTACTTGAGATTTTTTATTGTTTATCTTATCTTTCTTATTTACATTTTCGATACCTTCGTAATATTTGAACAATATATCTCCAGCATTCAAATAATACTTTTTTAAATTACTATTTGAAGATATTGTACTTAATTTTTCTTTAAGTTCATCAATTTCTTGAGATAATTTCATAATTTCACCAGAACTATTACATAGTGAATTACTTTGCAATTTTCTCTTATTTTCTTCCAAAATTCCTAATTTTCTTTTATAAGATTCCAATTCGGAATTCTCTTCTTTAATCGTTTTAATCTTTTTTTGGTGAATCGTATCCAAAGTTACCATATTTTATATTATAATCTTTTGTTTAAGCACGCTTTCAAATAAAAATATCATCAATTTCAATCATATATTGTAAAACTACAGTGATTGTTTTTATCGATAGTCATCATACCTCCTTTATTATCAAACTCGCCACAATAATGAGATGCAGAAAAAATAGTAACTAATTTTCTATTGCCTAAAAATTCATATCCATCTTCAACTACTTGATGGGCTCTCACAACTAATTGCAAATTATTTAACTTTAAAAAATTTTGTAATACATTTTTAGAAAAAGTATAAGATATTCCTCTATCACTTTCCGCCCAATCTAAACTAGATTCATGCTCGCTATGAGGATCACTCCAAAGAAGATCGCAAAGTAAACCTTCATCCGCTATTTTTGTTGGTTTTTTTAGTTCATTGATCTCAGAAATAAATCTCAAATGTCTTGAAATTCCCCCATGACATGCGAAAATTAGAGGATACTCGAGTTTATTACCTATTGTCGCTGCACAAGACATATAATCAAACACATTTTGAAATTCTTTCCATATTTTTATACAAGTCCTTCTTTTGCATTCGTCAAAAAATCCGTAAATTCTTGAAACATCCTCCGTCTCATGATTTCCACGTAGCAATATTACATCATCCGGATACATTATTTTATAACAAAATAACAACAACAAAACCTCTAATGCTTTATTTCCCCTATCACAATAATCGCCTAGAAATAAATATCTATTATTTTTATTAGGAAGCCCTTTTTTATTGAAAATTGTTAATAGATCCTCATACTGACCGTGTAAATCACCACATATTGTTATAGGTGTTACAGTTTGTATCATCATCGGTTCTTTTTTAAATAATATTTGTACTTGTGTTAAAATTCTAGAAATAGTTTTGTTATTTGGTAAAATGTTATTATTCTGAATTAGCGAATTTGATAAGTGCAAACAATAATTTCTCCATTCGTGATTGATATCATTATTTAATAATTCGTCATTCATTATATTTATTATATTAATTATATTACAATAAATTTATATTTAAACACAAATCTTTTTAATTACAAACGACATTCTCTCCGCACTAAAGTACGGGGCGTTTTTTTGATTTTTTTTCGTAAAAAAATATCCCTCTGCAGCTGTATTATTCCGGACTTGGGACCCGGCACATTATTCTTATTTATATTGATGCTAAGATGATAAATTAATCATTTAACATACTTTATCACATTTTAAATTCGAAATACCATCTTCCGTCATCATAATATTTTAATGGTACCAAATCTAAAGTTGTGTTATGGCATTCACAAAAATTCAATAAATCTGATTTTAACAATTGTAAATCAATATTTGCTTCAATTGTTGGATTACATAAAATCTTTTTTATTTCTAATGTATTGTTTAATGAATTTGATTCACAAATTAAATAATATAATGGAATATTTTTGATATTTGTTTGAAAATTTATTTTTTTTTTAATACTTTTATAATATTTTCTTAATAATTCTTCATTCGTAAAAAAAGGCACCCATCCTAAGTAGATTGAACTCGGTTTATTATATAATAAATAACGACATGCATCTTTATATATAGATTTATAAGTCTCAAGCATTTCATTTTGATTATAATCTTTTATTCTTTTACTACGATAATCTATAAATTTATATATATTTGGAAAAATTGTAAACATAGTATCAGTTGAATGCTTTATAAAAGAGTTGTGAATTATTTCGGGAGGTTTGAGAGAAAACATATTTTTAGTTACAAATAACAACAATACAGAAATTGATTTAAAAAACATTATTATATATATTTTATAAAAATATTTTCGTCTATCCACTAAATGAAACACCTGCCATTCCACTACTTATCTTCAATAAATTATAATTAACTGCGTAAACATATACATTGTAATCATAATATTTAGAATTATTTGCATCTGGCAAAAGTGGATTCATTTCAACTTCTAATTCGATATTATGTATAGTTGAAAAGTTACAAGATCCAGACGGCTGAAAGCGGTCTAGAGCAAGGGAAAATGAGTAAAAATTAACACCAGACTTATCATTTTTAATAGAATGTTGATACGATTGCAAATGTTTATAAAATATTGAGTTTTGAGTTGAAAATCTTTCTAATCCGTTAAATAGTAATCTGCTAGACTTTATAATGTCTTCGTTGTAATGTTCAAAATTAAACTTGGTAGGTATTAAAGCTCTGTTATTTTGATCATCATTGTCTAAAGTTTGTTTTACTCCATTAATTTCATAAATAGTATTCCCACTGTATTCGTAGTATAAATTATCAGCTGTTTCAGCACCTAGCAGCTTGATATAAGCGTCACTATGCGGTGGGATGTATTCGTCAACCCAATTTGTATAATTATTAAAAGAATTTAATCTATTGACGTCTGATCGCTGTCCAAACCAGACAAGATACTTACATGGATGCTCAAAACTTAAATTTAAACTCTTTGTATTTGCAACTCCAATGAATTCTTTTCTATTTACTTGTTCAATTAGATATTCGTGATTATTTCCTGCAAATTTTCTTCGTTCTACTGAATCTAAAAAGATATAATTTGCAATGATATGGCAATCTTGATTCCAACCCTGCATATTAGCCGAACCATCACTTAATGACATTCCATCTCTAAAGCTATTTTTTGGAACGGACGTGATGAAGTTACCAATATGATGATGAGGCAACGTTGCGTCGGGTGCGGTTCTACTTTTTTGAGGAACGTTGCCAGTCGTTCGAGTTTCTATCAATGTATATAATTCTGTAATTGGTCTCATTTCGAATTCTAAACTAATTTCATGATATTGTAATGCAATAAGTGGAAGAGCGAGTCCGGGATTTGTCGTAAACCAAAAAGGAATTGGAACAAATATCTGACGTCCTTTAATACTTGGTGGTTGCAAAAAACAATTCTTCCTAAATTCAGAAAAAAAGTATTGTTCTGAATCTGGATTTACATTTTCTGAAGGATCGAGCGATGAGGATGGATAAAATCCTGCATTTATGCCATTATTTGATGGTTTAAACAAATCCGGGTCGTGACCAGTTATTTTATCAAAATTATTCTTACCTGCAGTGTCCAAAAAAATTTCATGATAAATTTCGATCCATTGACCAAATAATTCAGATATTTTAGATCCTCCAATTGTTAAAGTACATTTTTTTATCATTTGGCAACCTATATTCGGTAACCATTGAAACTCTTTATTAATTGAATCTGAATTTTCAGATTCTTTTTCATAAGAGGAATAAATATCCGGTAAATTTATTGAAAAATAGAGTTTATTAATCAAATCTCCATTTCTGGCAATTTTACATTTTAATTGTGTTTCAACATTGTATGCTAAATTTTGTGTTCCTTCAAAGTCAAGTCGTATTGCTTCCATCGAAAAGTTTGTATGATGTTTATATACAGATTTAAAATAAGTCATTTGTGGATTTCCATTTAAATAAACATTTTCAGCACCACTTCTTTGTAATTGTATAATTCCTCCGGTCATATTAATTATATCTTAGATATATAAGATTATATTATACCACATTTTATGAAAAAGGTAGAGTATATAAATACAAATACAAATACAAATACAAATAATACAAATACAAATACAAATACAAATACAAATAATACAAATACAAATAATACAAATACAAATAATACAAAATACAAATACAAATACAAATACAAATACAAATACAAATACAAATACAAATATAATCACAGATTGAAAATATTTTTGAGATTCTTATTTAGTTTAACTAAAGTCAATTACATAATTTTGATTATTTTTATTATTTTGCAACATATCAGAATTAGGTAATGTATTTAAACAATATATTTTATAAATTATTGATTTTTCAGAACGAATATATTTTTCTTTAGATTTTACTCCGTAATTTTTTATTCGTAACAATTGTCTCAATATAGTTATTGAATTTTTGGGAGTTATATCATTTAAATAGGTTCGTGCTTTGCATGGTAGATAATATTTTTCCAATTCACTTTTTAATGCATATAATTTTTCAACTGTTTTATTTTCCAAAATATCTTCTTTACTAAATTCATATAAATCATTGATAGATGCTAATCCAAACGTTTGAATAACTTTATCAATTACAGAGTCTGGGGGAATTGATTTGAATAATTGATTCTTAACCATCTAATTTAATTAAATAAATTAAACGCACAGGTAAAAAATAAAATATTACAAAAAAAACAAAAAATAGTGACGTCATTAGTTCAACGTCAAATCGTCAACCCACCATTTATTAGACAAATAAGGCAAATTACTAGACAAGTTTATATTTTCTGCTGATAATGACGAATCATCTCTTGCCTCTTTTAAATTTGGTCCTTTTTTGGTGATATCAATAATTTTAGTATATGATAATTCATAATTGAAATATTGCATAGTTGATAAATATCCTGTAAATCCATCATTTTGAGTCAAATACAAATTATAATAATTTTGTCTAGGTAAAGTTAATAATTCTTTAACTGTTTTCAATCTTCCGTTAATATAAATTTTAGATGTGAAATTTGATTGAGAATATACCAAATGAACCCATTTTTTAATTGGTAAATTAGATATTTCTACATATTCGTTAGTTTCACTATATGTATTTACATATAAACGAAGACTATTTGTACTCGGATGCAACCATAATCCGGGACATTGAATTTCAGATAATTCATCTGGTTCAACATCATTTAGAAATTCGGTAATATTAGGACCTTTATGAAAAACGTGACGCCATTTTTGTGACGAATTAACGTCCCATGTTTTTGTATCAATATATAACCATAAAGAATAACAATATTCAATACCATTTTCATTTTGACTTCTCAATAATGTTTTGCTTTTTTTGTCAGTCGGATCTTGTCTTATTTCTCTAGAATACGAGGCATCTACTAAACCATCTAAAATAACAGGAGCATCCTCTTTATTTGCATTTAATTTAGATATTAATTTTGATGTACATTGCCATATTATAAATACTACTAAAAAAACAGCAACTGCTAAAACAATCTGAATAAATGGATTAACCTGTCCAGATTCATCCATAATTCTTGATTTAATTTTTGATATCCAATTTGTTTCACTCATTATTACTTTTATAGTATTTTTTATAATTACAATATATAATTATGGAATCAAAAACAATAGTGGGATTATTAATCTTTGTAATTCTAATCTCTGTGATTTTTTATGCTGTTTATAAAACAATTTTATATTTCAATTCTGAACAGGGTAAAGAAATTATGATTATAGAATCACCAGTTGAAATAGAATCTGACATGACTACATGTAGTGGAAATATTACTGCGGATGGAAATGAAAATACTTACAGTTTTTGGATATATGTTACACAATGGGAATTAACAACAGGTCCAAAATATATTTTCAGAAAACAATATCTCAATAATACTTTGAATGTTACATTGAAAGACGATACTAACGATATGGAAATTTACTTAACAAATTCAAATGGTGATAGAATATCAAAAAACGAACGTGATGATGATCACACACACTATGTAAAGCATTTCCCATTACAATCTTGGAATCATGTTGTAATATCTATATGGAATAAAACTCTAGATGTGTATCTAAATGGCAAGTTGATGAGAACCTTTCTTATAGCCAAACCATTACAACCCTTTGATGGTCCTTTAACAATTGGCAGTCTATCAAATAATAATGAAAATACATTTAATGGATTTTTATCTAGATTCAAATATGCTCCCACTATATTGTCTCCGAGAGAAATTTATAAATTATATTTAAAAGGACCGGCACTAGATTCAGAGCTGTCACAAAAACCGAATACATCCAAATTAAGTATGAATCTAAATTTTAGTAAATCTCCGTCATGTGCAAATGCAGTTTAATATTTGATTTAATTGAAATTGCAAAAATAAATTATTACTGAATAATAATGAGCGATAAATTAAATTCATTTTTAGATAATACTCCTTTTTTGTATCCAAATGAAAAACTACCAATTAATAGTTATGCGGATTTAGAAAAGTTTACAAATCATGTTAATACTACAGATTTTAATAACAAAGATAATTTAACTAATTTAATAGACGGATTGAATTTTATAGTAAATAACAAAGATGTTACTACCGAAAATTTACCATATTACTTTACGGGACCACCTGCTATATATTATTTTAAAGTATATAGTTCATTAATGACTCCCAATTTTTTTAATCAAATGCTTGACAGTAGTGATACAAAAAATTTTAATTTTGTATTTAATAGATTATATAATAATGCTTCACAACATGATTCACAAATTAAAATAAATTATGAGAAAAATATACAAAATTGGAATAATAACGCATCTTATTTACAAGCACATTATGGAGAAATGAAAAAACACAATAACAACGAACTTGCATCAATGATTGATGATAATACAACTTTATTAAGACAAGCCAGTCTCAATAATGACTTATATTTGAGAAGACAATTCTTGAATAAAAGACTTAGTTCTACATTTTATTTTATATGTGTTTTAATATTAATTGGATTCTTAAAAAGTATGAATTATAACCCATTAGGTATTTCTATGATGGTCTTAGTTTTAATAATACTTTATATAATTAATATTATTTTATCTTATAGATATCAAAATAATATGCATAACTTAAATTTCAATAAATTAAAACATCCGGGATATCCTATTAAAAATGAAGAAACTCAACAAAAATATCTCGGTAATTGTGGTACTTCCACATCAGATTATAGCTCGAATAAATGTAAATTTTAAAAAAAAAAATAGTTACAAGCCTAGTCTATCTTCCATTTTTATAGAGACCCACACAAGAAGATCACACCTTCGTAATTTTGTTAGTGTTAACAAAAAACGCCCCGTACTTTAGTGCGGGGAGGATGTCATGAAATATACGAAAACAGACGTCCTTCTTTTTTTTATGTAGGTGGATAGAAATTATAATATTTTTTCTGCTTCTTGGACTACACATCGTCGTTGAAATCCGCAGCGGTAATATCATGTATATCATGCAACACTTCTATTATTTTTTTGCGGGCTGATTGCCATGACGGTAAACCGAATTGAGTGTAGATATAATTTTTAGGATCCAATTTCTTAACTAAGGCAATCATCTCTTCCCTATCGTTGTCAAGACACATTGTTTCTATAAGAGCTGGTCCAATAATATCGTCAATACAGGTGAAGTCGTCGAGATCCACCTCGTTTTCGGTATAATCTCCAACAAAAGCAACTGCTTCTCCGTACCAACGACCATAAGCACCCGTATTAAGCTGTCCGCTACTTTGTTCTACGTGTTGTGGGTCTCCACATCCACCTCCCAAAGAGGAACAGTCGGTCATTAATATCATGATCATTGGATAACAAAACTTTCCACTGTAAAATTGCTCCAGATATTTAGAGCCGATGCCCAGATAGACTCCTGTGAAATACTCTTTCTTTCCTTTGCAAATCCACGTCCAGTATTGCCCCATTATTGACTGTATATCGCTAAGTTAATGAATGTATATCAGTATGTATTTATCATACAATATTATATCCTATATCCATATCCTGTATCCATATCATATATCCATATCCGATATCCATATTCTATTCATTTTTATTTGATATGTGTTAAATACCTGTAAAAAAATGTTTTACTTGTGATCCTAAATCTCTAGATATATAGAACTTTAACAGATTAAACAAGATACTCGTTAGCTAGTATAATACACTATACATTATACATTATACATTATACATTATACATTATACAACACTACTGCGTTCAAAAATGAGCAAAAAAACAAATCTGAACACAGCAGCAGTAGATGAATTGATTGAGCAAAATGCACAAATTGCAAGAACTACCAAACAAAGATCAAGAGATAGATATTCTAATGCTAGAACGACATCCGAGTATATTGAATTTGGTGGTTCAAAACAGGATCTTAAATATGATATCAACATGGGTTACTTTTGCGTAGTCGATACCGCGATGCGCGATATCGAAGACACAGAGTCAACAATAGCAGCCCAAAAAACAGTGAAAAACATGAAGATAGCAGACATTAAAGCCGCTTTAGGAGCAGCAGAATTGGATACAGATGGAACGAAGCCTGTACTCGTTGAGCGCTTAACACAACATTTGCTAAACACGCAAAAAACAGATACGGTTGATGACGACACGCATCATAAGAGGTTGAAAGTTGTGGTAAAGGTAGATGGTATCGTAGTAGAGCCTCATCCTAGCAAACAACAACAAGACCCCGATGTAATACCAAAGACAAATATATCAGACACGGTCCTTCCAGATGTCATTGAAAAATCTGCACAAGATATCAACAGAAATGTTGCTCCCATATCATATGTACCACAAGAATATTCTGTTTCAAAATTCTTTGAGGGTTATGGTCACGGAATATTCGAAAACATTGTTATGTTTGGAAAGATAAATATTGAAGAAATTCTCTTTAATGCGGATACAGGAATTTTCGCAGAGAAAGATAAATATATTATATTAGAACATGTTCAATATCAAAACAACGACACTTCCTCACTACTGGATGATACTGAAATGGATGCTTTGAAATCCCTACAAAATCGTCTTATTAGAAGATTTACTAGATTAAATATGGGCGAACAAACAGACAAAATTAACACACAACAACGGAATTTTCATGCAGAATTTACAACTACAAAACTTCGTACCCTTAAAGAAAAAGATTTGACTAAAATACAAGATGAAATGACTATTGTAGACAACCGCATTAATGATCTGCAAAAAGAAGACGGATACCAAACAAATGAAGAGTATTTACAACAACAAAATATGTTTCAAAACTTAGGAATTATAGAAAATAATATTATATCAGAATTATCTCTTAATGGTGGAAATAATAGATGGAGAAATAGAAGCCAATTTGTTTGGGATCTTTCTGAAAATATAAGAAAACAATTTGATGTTAAGGATGAATTTTATTTTTCGGATATACATTTTTGTGATAACAGTTTACAAACAAGCGATTTTCAAGTAAACATACGTTCTGTTTTTGATAAGGATTCTCATAATATTTCGAATTCAGTTAATTGGAATGCAGATACTTATCCTGAAATGACAGCGATATGTTTACTATATGTAGATGAAAAAGTTTTCGGTAATGGAGACATACTCTCATTGCAAGTTTTAAATAATATTGAATCACAACAATTGTATGAATCAAAGAAATATTCACAAATTGGAACTACTTTTGTATTTCCTTGTTATGGTTTTTTCCATAAAGTCGTACAACCTACAAACTTTTTTGAAAATATAAATGTATTTAAAGATTTTATCATTCAAAAACAAAACATAAAATATGGAGCTATAATCACTGCACACGTATTTTATAAAAAAAAATAAAACATGGTATTATAACTCAATACACAAGTGCATTTATAAAACATTTAACAGTTGCCCGGGGGTATGTCGACGACGTTTCTGGTAAAGCACTACTAGGAATAGGGGGATTATAACAAAAAAAATGATATTTATTAAACTCTAGATTATAATTATTTTAAAAACAAACTATTAACCTTTTTTTGAAAAGAGTTTTGTTAACGCTTTTGTTAAAAGCGTGGTTCAACAAAAACATGCACAAAGATGAATATATTCCTAAATTAAATGATAAAACCATTCATCAAGCTGTAGAAGATTATTTATCCGAGGATGAATATCTAAAACAACAAGTAATAAACAATTATGGAACAATAAGTAATTGGGATGTGTCTCAAGTAACAAATATGAAAGAATTATTTAAGATGAGATTTGAGTTTAATGAAGATATTTCAAATTGGAATGTGTCCAATGTAACAAATATGAGTGGTATGTTTTATTATGCGAAAAATTTCAATCAACCTCTTAACAATTGGAATGTATCCAATGTTACAAATATGAGACGTATGTTTTATACTGCAATTGATTTTAATGAAGATATTTCTAATTGGGATGTATCCAATGTGACAGATATGCTAGGGATGTTTTGTGCTGTCCTGAAATTTAATCAAGATATTTCTGGTTGGGATGTATCCAATGTGACGAACATGACGTCTATGTTTAGAGATGCTACTACATTTAATCAATCTATTAATAATTGGAATGTATCCAATGTCACAGATATGTATGGCATGTTTTGTAGAGCACTGCAATTCAATCAATCTCTAAATAACTGGAATGTTTCTCAAGTAACAAATATGGAACACATGTTTAAAGGAGCTAAAAATTTTAATCAACCTCTCAATAATTGGAATGTATCTAATGTGATACATATGAGATGGATATTTCGTGATGCATCTTCTTTCAATCAACCTCTCAACAATTGGAATGTTTCTAAGGTTACAAATATGGATGGTATGTTTCGTGATGCATCTTCTTTCAATCAACCTCTCGATAATTGGAATGTATCCAAAGTAACAGATATGGAAAGTATGTTTCGTGATGCAAAATCATTTAATCAACCTCTCGATAATTGGAATGTGTCAAATGTAACAACTATGGAATCTATGTTTTATCATGCAAAATCATTTAATCAACCTCTCGATAATTGGAATGTATCAAATGTTTCAAACATGAAAAAGATGTTTTTAAATGCAAAATCATTTAATCAACCGATTAACAATTGGAATGTATCTAATGTGACAAATATGGAAGCTATGTTTCGTAACGCAACAATTTTTAATCAACCTCTCAACAATTGGGATATGTTCAAAGTGACAAACATAAAAAATATGTTTCATCACGCAAGATCATTTAATCAACCTCTCAATGTGAACACTATTAAAAATATGTTTAGAGGTACAAAAACATTCAAGCATCAACATCGTTCAACCACCACAGTCATGGGGGGCGGGTTGACACCAATATCTGAGATGACGCAACAGCAGCCCCCGAGCACTAATATGGATGTAATACCGCATAATGCATTTGCGCACAATTCTCACAATTTGTCCTATATCGATTATCCTCCATTACCCGTTGCAACTATCACTCAGAACAATATCTCTGACGACTGTCTGCTTTCAATTGCATTCGGTAGCCAGACCTTGCGAGAGGAAGAAGAAACAAGTGAAGTGTCCGCAACAACATTTGCGTCGCGTGCTACGTCTGCCTATACGATACAACCTACGGCTCACGAACTGTTACGAATGCGAGAACGAGAAATAAGTCATCGCCAGCTCCAGGCGACAAAAAAACACGGGGTTATGACGTCCGCGGGAGAAGGCAAATGGAAATTCGTACACGATGGCGTTACAAGCATTATGGACCCCACTCAAAAATACGGGATTACGACATATCGCGAAAAACCCCCTCCGGAACTAACAACGTTTAGTCAGTATTTTGAAAATATATAATACATGAAAAATAAAATAAAAAAGAAATAAAAATAAATAAAAAATAAATAAAAAATAAAATGTAATACCACCACATTTATATTATAACAATAATGTGCCGGGTCCTAAGTCCGGAATAATAAAGCTGTAGAAGGATATTTTTAATTTTAACTTTAACTTTAACTTTAACTTTAACTTTAACTAGACTGATCTTTTTTATAAGATATAAATGGTATAAGATATTAATAATATAATATAATATTATATTATATTATTATTATGGCAGATGAAACTTTTGAATCCGTTGATGCGGGAGCATCTGAGACCATTCCAATGGAAGCGGGTCAGATCAAGAAAGGGGGGTATATATGCATAAAAGGAAGACCATGCAAGGTAGTATCTATTTCTACATCTAAGACAGGCAAACACGGACACAGTAAGAGCAATTTTGTTGCAATAGACATTTTCACTGGCAAGAAAATGGAGGATATTGTGCCAACAACGCATGGAACAAGTGTCCCAAACGTATTTAAAGAAGAATATTCATTATTGGATATCTCTGATGAGGATTATTTGTCTTTAATGGATGAAAACGGCGAGGTACGTGAGGACATAAGAATGCCGACTTATCCAGATGAATTAGCCAAACAAATTAGAGATGGATTCGATGCTGGCGATACGTTAAGTTTATGGATTTTTAAAGCAATGGGGGAAGAACATGTAATAAGCTGTAAAAAACATCTTGATTAATCAATCTTATTCAAATTCATACATAAATTGAAATAATCTCTTGTCCAAGTTGAAGTATCTTTCTGAATTTTTGGTAAATCATAATGAATACTTTCAGCAACTTTTTCAGGCAAAAATACAGTAAACGATATTTTTCCTTTTTGATTTTTTGTTGAAACGCAACCTTTTGTTATTAGTTGATTTATTGGAATATCAAAATATCCAAATAGCGTATAAGATTTAATATCTTCAATCGCTTTTTCATAGTTCTTTCCATTGTATTTTATTTTATAGTGTTCTCTTTTAAAACTGACTTTGCCTAATTCATCAACTTTACAAAACAAATAAACTCTTAATATATCAAAGTCATTCTCATTATAAGGTCCTGTAGTTCGCTTACATTCAAGATTCCTACCGCTAGATTTAGCTAATCGCAAGTGAAATCCGGTAGTATTCGATGAAACATGACATATTTTTTCTTGAATTCTTAAACCATTTGGATCTATACAATCAACACATGAGTTTTCTATTTCGTTGAGTCCTCGTCTTTCAGAAACAATTGGTAGATTTTTATGATTTTTATATAATTTATTTGCATAATCTTCAAGAAACTTGTTAGTTTCTATTTGTAAATCGTAATAATCTATTTTATGTTTTTCATAATTTTGCAAATAAGTGGTTAAAAATTCTTCTAGCTTATTTATACCTTCTTCTTTATCGTAACACAACGCTTCATTAAAGTAAGCTTTTTTAGATTCATGTAATGTTTTTGATTTATTATTCAATAAATTTGCACCATGAAAAAACCATATTTTCAAAGGTTTTAAGCAAATACAAATTACAAGTGAATTTGGATAATGATTTACATTACCAAATTTCGCTTTTGGTATTTTGTTATGCCCATTCGCTCTTTGCTTAGAACATGATTTGATTTGAATTCCATAATACAAATCAGTATCTTGACTATCTTTTTTCTGAATCGCAATATCGTTATGAGCACTATCACGAATCAGCACAATATTCCATTCATTTTCCAATAATTTTACTAATTGTCTAATTGCTTCACTTTCACATTCATTACAACCACCAGATTTCAATAAACCTTCTTCTCGTCTTTGTTGTTTAGTTTTGCTTTCTTTTTCTCTTTTTTTTTGTAATTTATTCAAAGCTCTTTTTTCATTTTCAAATTTTATTGCTTCTTGTTCATTATCAAAGGATTTGCGCTTTCTTATTTTGTTCTCCTGATAGCTCGCTATCCATTTATTACTATCTTTACAAACCATTTTAGAGAGGTTTCATTAGTTTATCTAGTGAAATTATGCTTAAATATTTTTGTACGAAATGTCGTGAACTGTAAAACCTCCCTTTTAATTTGCTTCTAGAGGATATGTATCTGACGCTCCGGATTGAACATTTTCAAAATCTTCATCTGCCATATTAATAGTATAATATAATTAAAAATTTTATACTATTTATGCGTCAAATACTTATTATTTTTAAATATTATTTTAATAATAAATGAGTAATCTGGAATTACTTTCGCAAGTTTTGTTTAAAAAATACGAAGATCAATTTCAATGGTTAAATTATACTGATTTAAAACAAATAATAAAAAAATTTGCAAAAGATCCATTATTTGAAAACTCAAAATTAGATATTAAAAAAGTGTGTAAGGTTCATAATAAAATATATCCATTAATTGAAAAAATTCAACAAGTAAAATCTTTACGAAATTTAGATGAATCACGTGATGAAGAAAATGAAGAAGAATCTAATATTGAATTACAAAATGAAGTAATACACTCGTCTATCAGAAAACAAATAAATCCTAAAATGGATTTTAAAAATTATTATGTACTTATTGATTCTAAAGATAGAAATAAAGATTATTGGCCTGCAAACAATCCTTTTCAATTTGATTTACAACCATCGAGTATAGATATGTCTTCAAGTAGTATGAATAATTCAATAAATAGAAAATTTAACGATATTCATTCAATTACAATAAAACAAATAATTCTTCCTAAGATTGATAGCCCAATTCCATATATATTAGTAAATATACAAGAAATTGGGTCTAATATAAATATTTCAAATGATATGGCTTCAAATTGCTTTGGTTATTTAACAAATCCAAAAATTGTAGACTCATACATGTATTATAGTTTCGAAGAATATTACGATTCTCATCTTACAAAAATTTTTGAACAAAGAATTGAATTATCAAAACTTACAATAAGTTTTTTAAAACCGGACGGAAAATTAATAGAATTTGATAATGATTTGTCCGTAATTATTGAACTAATGGTTACATGTTTACAAAAAAAACTAGAAAATACAATTTTACACAGATAAAATTTATACTAGTAATGTAAATGATTTAAATATTTCAGATATTTCATTATTTTGTATACCTTTTATTATTAAAGGATACATTATGAATACAATTCTATAAACAACTACTGATAATGCTAATAATCCAAAAAAATAATCTATATTCATATTAATTATTAATATATTAATAATTATTTAATAAAGCATTATCAATGTCATCATCATTACTTATTTTTGAATAAGTTATTAGAGGAATTGTATTATTATTCCAAATTAACATATTATATGATTTAATAAATTTATCAGAATATCTACGATGAGATTGTACAAACATTAAGGGATAATATTGGGATTTATTCGAAATTAAAGGGACCGATCTTATTACTTTTAAATATGGTAAATTTATATACCACAAATGTCGATGAAATACATACTCTTTAATTACAATCCATAAATCTTCATTAAATTCCATTTATAAAATTATATTCTAATACTTTTAAATTATTTTATAATATGAACGTATATTTATAACTATATTGAGGGTTTTAATAATGAACTTTCTTTTTTAATAGGTGTTTTCTCCCAATTTTCTAAACATTTAATTAACATTTCTTGTAACTCAGTTATATACTGTTTCATAAGATCATTACATTTTAATTTATAAATTTCAAAATCATCTATATTATCATCTTCCTTTAATACTAATCGAAATATTATTTTGTTCTCTAAAGGATGTGGTTCATGATAACTAATATGAGTTATATTTCCATTTAATGAATCGTTACCGAATTCTTTATCATAAATAAATTCTTGCAACATATTTCCAAATGTATGACTTTCTCCTTCAATAATATATTCAATAGCTTTGTATTTTCCATTATATTTTGTTGCATTTTCATCAATTAAATTTCTAATTTTTGTACATTTACATATTAAATTCTCAATTCCTTTGTATACTAATATATATGGTGTAAAAATTCCAACACTTTCGACCATAAAACAATGCTTATTTGGATTATTATCATGTTCATAACAAACACATACTACAACCGGCGAAAAGCTAGCATGATCTGCATGAGTACCCTTCATAAGTTTAAATTCAATATCTAATTTTTGATCCACAGAATCTCTAGATGGGAATCTAGTTATTAAAATTGGACAATCATAAATAAAATCTCTTGGAAAAAATTCCTTTGAATCCTTAACAAGATGTTTCTCAGTTCCAATTAATTTATACACATTTATGTGATCCGTTGTAACATGACCCTCGGAGTTTTTATGAGTTTTTTGTTGAACATTCAAGCTAAATAAATAGTCTTCAATGTCGTTTTTTACTGGGTGATCAATCCAATTCGGAACCATAACCGGTATTAACGAAATACGGTGTGCTAAATATTCATCATGTAATGCAGTTGTATTTTCTTTAATTGTAATAGTATTTTTAGGTTCATAACCAAATCCAATATTACAAATATCATTGATAATTGATCTACGTATTCCATTTAACATTGAAGTTTTCATTCCATCTACGTTAAATTTTAAAATTCTTTCATTTTTCTCAAATTTAAAATCAGAAAACATTATATCTTTTTTACTAATTGACTGATGTGTTTGAACTTCCATTCTTTCTAATATTATTATAATATATTTATTATATATTTATTATATTTATAATATTTACTTAATATTTACTTAATATTTACTTAATGTTCATTTTTTTATCATATTCTTTACTTTATTGTTATATTCAAAAAAATGACAAGTTTTACTACTTAAGAGTAAAATAATTTTAATAACGATAACAAAACTTTTGTTATAAAAATATGGAGAATAACGTTAAAGTCAAGATTTCAGAATCAACTGTAAAAGATAGAGATTATATTTTGCAGAAACTTGTTGGTGATTTGAATAATATCAATATTAATGATTTAGGTTCTAAATTCGGGGATATTGATGAAACAACATTTAGACATCTAATTACTGATATTTCTACGAATATCGAATCAAAGTTTACTCAATACAAACAGTTACCACCATTAACTAAAAAAAAGGAGTCTAAGCCTAAATATGAAAAGCTAATGAGTTATTCAGGTTGGTTAGTTTTTCTACAGGATGAAGAACAAAAACAGAAGCTTAAAGATCGAGTTTATATAGATGGACAATATAATTTTGGAATCGAAAAAAAGTTAATGGCAGAAGAATGGGCAAAGTGTGATAAAGATAAATACATAGAAAAAGCAAACAAGCTAAACCAAATTAATTTACAAAAATGGAGAGACATATATGCGCGTTTACATCTAGAAGCAAATCAAGCAGAAGTTTTAGAACAACTCGAATCTGTAGACAAAATTAATGGTATGGAAAAGCAAGAATTATATCATTTTATTGGGATTACTGGAAATGCAAATAATATTGAACAAGCAACTAAAAAAGATGCTTTGAAGAATACGTTAATAAACTATCTTAAAGAAAATAAAAGCAAAAAAAGTTAAAACATAAAATCTCAATAGTAGAGCAAACAATGATCCGTATCGTCAATACAAAAAACAAAAACACAAAAAAAACAACAAAACACAAAAAAAACAAAAACACAAAAACAAAAACACAAAAACAAAAACACAAAAACACAAAAACAAAAACAAAAAAAAAACAAAAAATGAATAATGTCACCACATTACATTGACGTAAAGTGCCGGGTCCCAAGTCCGGAATAATAAAGCTGCAGAGGGAAAAAGTTTAGTTTTAAATTGTTTTTTTTGTTTTATGTTTTTTTGTTTTAAATTTTTTTTTAATTTTTTAACCGTTGAAATTGAGGTGAGTTGAGATAAAAAGATTAAATTTATCATATTCAATCTTATAATTCTGTGGATAGATTTTTTAAAATCTGATCAATAGATTCAAAATAATATTACATTTTCTAAAAAATTACTCCTGTACTAGGTGCGTAAAAATTACAAGATCTGCTATTCAGATTTCAATTTATATTATATTACAATTATATATATATGGATATACCAACAGTATCAGAAATTATGCAGAAAGAAAATATTAATAAAAGACGAGCTAAATTAATAAGAGGGTTAATGTTGGATGAAAAAGCCAAAGAACTATACCGAGCAAATAAAATTGAATCAGCATATACATATAAGAACGAACATAAGGAATCCAATACAGATGCCACACGGCCGGACAAAGACGAAAACCGACCGGGATTAAAGCGTATGAATTCAGAACGCGATATCAACTTACCTCCGACCGCCGGAGGCAAAAGAAGGGTGAAAACTTTGAAAACTTTGAAGCGTAGAAATGCTGAACTCAGTCAATCCGGGGGAGAAATTGTGAAAGAGAATACGATTGAAGAGCGTGTTTCAAAGATTGAGAGGGATATTGCATCTATCAAAAAACAAATATCAGATTTTACTGGAGTTGGAAATAGATTAAGAATTGATGATCGTGTGCAACGTGAAAAAAATGAAGTTCTCTATAAAAAAGCGGATATGTTAGGAATAGATAGAAAAAAATATGCGAATCAAAAAGATTTCGTCAATTCTGTAAACTTTATTTGGAATAAATATAAAACAACTAATGCTGCTAAATTATCTGGTGGTGAAAAAAGTAAAAAAAAATTAACTCTAAAAAAAAATCGTAAATAGATATCATATAATATAATTAAAATGAATTCCACTTTTCAATATAAAGCTTAATATATATTTTATATATTATAGATATTCAAAATGAAAGTTACACTAGAAAGAGAAGGTGTTTTTATAACTATCAAAAGTACAGAAAATGAAGGAAAAGATATTTTAGAAAATTATGAATTCAATGATCTAACCGCAATCGCATCAGAAACATTAAGTAAAATATTTGAAAAATTGAAAAATTCAAAAAAAATACAATTACTTCAGAGACAAACAAATTGCTCTGAAATAGAAGCAGTTAAGCTAAACAAAGCAATTCTAGATTCAAAACAAAAATTGAATCATGAAGACGAAAATAAAGACGAAAAATATGAAGAAGAATATGAAGAGGAAGAGGAACATGAAGAAGATGAGGAAGAAGAAGATGAATATGAAGATGAGGAAGATGAAGAAGAGGAAGAAGACGAATATGAATATGAGGAAGAAGAAGACGAATATGAAGATGAGGAAGAAGAGGATGAAGAGGAACAAGAAAATAGTGACGAAATAAATATAGGACAGTCCCATAAAAATATATCTAATATTTGTTTTGAAACTATTCAACTAAAAGATACTATAAAATTTACTAATATTATAAATACATCTAATTTTAAAACAATTATGATTAAGAAAACAAACAAAGACCAAAGAATTTGGGTTCTTAAATTAATTGCAAATATGCATAATATACATGCTTGGTCACAAAACAAAAATGGTAGACGTGAGTTGATAATTCAAAAAATAAGCTCTTGATTATTATGAACTTTAAGAGAAATTTAAACATTTTTAGAGAAAAATATAATTCTGTATAACAATGATACAATTTAAATTTGATTCTCTAGGTAGATTAAAACTTATTTTATGTAGACTTATCAAAATTCACGACTATGCAAATTGTATAATTACAAATGAATATTTTTATTTTATAATTAAAAATAAAAATGTTATCAAGTTACAAATTACTAAAATTAAAGGAATTATCAATGAAGATAGCATTATTGGCAATCTGAATATATTTCAAATGTATAAGTCAATAAAATGTATTCCAGCAACTTTAGATTGTATAGTACAATGGAATACAGACGACTACTTGCATGTTAATGCGGTTAATATAAAAGATAATTTAAATTATGAATCTAAAATAAAAGTATTACACTCAAATATTGATTTGAGTTCATTATATTTTAATAAAATGCTAGATACAAATATTTATGCAAATAGATATTCTAAAATTTGTTTGAAATCTATATTGTGGATATTAGAGAAATTTTTGATTGTTAATGATACAATAAATTTAACTTTTAAAAACAATAAATTATTGATAACAACTGATATAGATGATATATCGGGATACTCAGAAATACAAATAGATAACAAAAATAATATAGATGAGAGTTTTATTAATATTAAAACAACTAAAGTAATTAATATTTTATCAAATTTAGAAATTTTTTCAAATTACGCATATATATTCATAAATGATGATACTTTAGAATTATGTATCTATTCTCATTTGGAATCAAATATAATGATTGCAACATTACAATAATAAATTAAATATACTTTTCACTCCAAAATTGATAAAATGTCTGACAAAGTATAAACAAAATTACTACGGGATACAATATATAGTTCTCCAGTTATTTTAATAGCTATTTCTATTTTTTCAATATATAAATTTATATCATTTTTAGAATATATTTCATCATATTTTTGTAAATATTCGTTTGCTTGTTTTATGTTGAAATATGCTTTTTCTATTTGAGGACATTCATTATCATTATCATTTTCATAATATATATTTTTCCCGATAATAATAAATATTTTTATTGAATTATTTTCAATATTCAAAAGTTTTCTAATTTTATATTCTGGATTCATTATAACTTATATTATTTTTATTATTCATATATTAATGTGTAGACAAGGCCAAAAAATTAGAAAATTTAATTTAGACAAATTAAATACAGAATTTTTTCCAAAAGATATATACAATTGGTGTATAGATAATTATAAGTATTTTTATGATATTAATGCGAATATTGATAATAAATTATCAATAGCAATTAAATCAATATCATTATCTGTAGATGCAGAGATATTAGAATTTATCAAAATTATTAATTTTTTTAAATTATTTTTTAATAAAAATTATAAAATTCATATAATTTATTTACCAACTTCTTTTAAAAAAAATTGGAATAAATTAGATAAATTATCACCTATAAATATTAATTCTGGAGTTACAATTAGTAATCATAAGACGAAGCAGTCTACTATTATAATATTTAGAAAAGAGGAATCGTTCAAAGTATTGATCCATGAATTGTTACATGTTTACATATTTAAATGTCCAAAAAAACTATACAATCCTTTGATTGAGGAAAGTATAATTGAAACGTGGGCTACAATTCTTAATTGCCATAGATTATTATGTAATATACAAAAAACAAACTTTTATATACCAAATAAAATTACCGGATCAGTTGATACAAATCAGACAAATTATGATTTAACAATTTATAATGAAATTTTTAAAAGTGAAGTTTTCAAAAATGAGCAAGAATTTTCAACAAAACAAACATATAAGTTATTAACTAGTAATGCTGAATTACATTATAATTCTCCAACATTTTTCTATTATATTATTAAATCTGCAATGATATGCAATCCACATAAATTTTTGCAATATTGTTTCTTGACAGAAATAATAGATAAATGTATTCTATATCACATTACTGATTTTATTGATAAAGATTTTAGAAATAAACTTGTAAATATCACAGAAATTAATAATAGTAAGAGAATGAGTATGCGTATGTCTAAATATGGAGATTGTCTTACACTTAGAAAATTACAAAAAAAAAAAATTAAACTAAATTTTTTAAACTAAACTTTTTCCTCTGCAGCTTTAGTATTCCGGACTTGGAACCCGGCATAGTATATGAACTATGGTAGCATTATTTTGTTTTTGTTGTTGTTTTTTGTTTTTGTTTTTACTTTTTTGTTTTTTGTTTTTTAGTTTTTTAGTTTTTGATTTATTTTTGTTTTTTAGTTTGTTTCATATAATTGTAATTATTTAATAATTATAATTATTAAAAAATCCATCATTATTACTAAAAAATCCATCATGATTTCTATAATAAATATCTATTACTTTACTTACATTCCATGTTGAAATATCCTGTGTGTAAAATGTAACATTTTGAAACATACCAGTCATTTCTCTAACATTAGACACATCCCAATTGTTTAGAGGTTGATTGAAACTAGTACCTGTAAACATGTATTTCATATTTATTACATTCAATACCTTCCAATCATTCAGAGGTTGATTGAACGATTCGCAATACCAAAACATATACATCATGTTTCTTACACTGACTACATCCCATTTATTAAGAGGTTTATTGTAGGATTTTGCGTTATAAAACATATAACTCATATTTTTCACATTGGACACATCCCAGCTGTTTATATATTGATTAAAAGATTTTGCATTATAAAACATACCTTCCATGTTTGTCACATTAGATACATCCCAATTGTTGAGAGGCTGATTAAAAGACGATGCATTTTCAAACATACCTTGCATATTTATCACATTAGACATATCCCATGTTGAAATATCTTCATTGAAATATTCATGATTTTTGAATAATCTATTCATATCTGTCACGTTAGATACATTCCAAGTATTAATTGATCCATATATTTCAATTGTTTCGGATCGAATATTAACATTATATGATAAATATCTATTTACAATTACTCTAATATTTTCATTTGTTAAGAGAGTCATTTATTTAAGCTTGTGTTGTTTATTAATTTTTAATTATTAGATCAATATTTTATTCATTTTTTATATATTTTTATATTATAATATGGTACTCAAACAAGTACAATGTCCTCCAAAAGGATTAAATAATAAGGGAGTCAATTTATTATTTAAAAAATGGATTCCATCAATGGAAAAATACGCTGGAGATTATATTGGACTTGGAGATATCACCGGTTCTACTTCAAACAAAGAAGCTAAAAAAGTTGCAATTGGGAATAATAAATTTATTCACATGGGTGAAAAATGCGACAGTACAAGTGAATCAGAATGTGTTGGAAAAGATAAATACATGTACATGCGTAGTTATCCATTAGGGAAAATACCTATTTGTAAAGAAAAAACTAAAATAATTGACTCAATAGAAACAAAAGAATATAATCATGAAGGAAATATTGATTTAATTGGAGGAACTGGCTTAATGGGAAATTTACAGGAAGAAATCATAAATTTACCAATTTATGATTATTTTTCAGCAACTTTTAATAAAACGGGACCATTTGCTTCTAAATCATGTATGAAAGCAACTCTTCCGGTAGGAAATGGCATTGCTGTGAATGGTAGAAAATTTTCTAATAAAGAAGATGCTATAATAAATGGTAGAGGTTGGTGGATCGAATCGCATTGTATTCCGAAAGAACCAACTTTTGATAAAAGATATGGTGGAGAAATTTTTAAAATTCCATTTTCTAAAAGTCGATGTATCAAAGAATTACCTAAAATAACAGAGAAATTCAAAATAGTATCAACAGATAGAATTAGTAATCGTAATAACTACTTTTATATAACAATAATAAGCTTTTTTATATTATTATCTATAATTAAAAATGGTTATATTAATGCAAAAAAAAAATTTATCCTCATTTTAATAGTATTTTGTTTAGGTGCATTACTTGCAACAATGAAATATATTCGTAGCGGAATGGGACAAATGACACATCAACTTAAAAGGAAAGTAATCCCCGATTCATTCACAAATTTGATACAATATTTTTTTATCAAAAACAATAAAAACGATTAGTTATTTATATTAATTATTTGTACCACATACGATCAAGTTTTATTTTATATCTTTGTTTTTAATATAGTTATTTTTTTTTAATGCAAAAACTCCTAAAGTATCATATAATAACTCTTTCAAATGTTTTTTTTGGTATAAATATACACTTCTATTTGTTTTATTATAATAATTTTCTTTAAATCTTATTTTTTTTTTTTGATTAAAATTAAATTTTGATACGTTACTTTTTACTAAATTTTTGATGGAATCTTCTATATAATTATAATTAATTTTTTTATAATTATCTATTTGAAATTGTAAAAACATTTTTGCAGTTTCTATATTTAAACATGGAAAAATTGCAATAGGTTTAAAATTGATATATGAATTATAATGTATTTCAAAAGATTGAGTGTTTTTAATAAAATATATCATAACATAACCATTTACTTTAGTCATTGGTTTTGTTGTATGATGTACTTGATATGATTTATCATACAATGTAACATAACCTAAATTAGAATTCCAACATAAACATAAATTTGAATAATTCCACTCAATTGATTCTTGCAAATCAATTATACTATTGTAACTTATGTGTGTAAATATATAATCCCAAAGTCGCTCTAAAATGTATCCTTGATGACCACCTTGACTATCTTCAGATAATAATATTTCTCTCAATTTTATATATGTCTTTCTTTTATTTTTAAGTATTGAATTTGAATTTACGTAAAAAATTGCGGACCAACAATAACAAATAATCTTACTTGGCAATGGTATTTCACATTCACCACACATATATTGTAGATAATTATTGTACGGTTTTGGAGTCTTTTTATTTGAATCATTTACCTTTATTGCATGCATATAATCATAAAAACTATGAGCCTCAACTGTCTGTTGTGATGTTGTATCAATATAATAGTTAATTATTCTATTATTATTAATATAAAATCGTTTATCAGATTCTATATTTTTGGGTAAATTTTCATCATATCTCCAGGTTAATGATTGAAATTCTTTGTGAATATAAAAATCAATACTATTTTCAGATAATAAATCTATGAAATCTGGAGAATGATCAAAAGGATACCCTTGAATAAACCAAATAAATTTAGGTAAATTATAATAATTATCTATTATGTAACTCAAATATGTTTCAGATTCACGACCTATATTATCTTTTTTTATTATCTTGATCTTACTGCTATTTTGTATTATATCACTTAAATCATCAATTCCTTTATTAAAAATAAGAATTTGTTCTATCCACGAATATTTATATATTAGTTCTAATAACCAATCCACATTTTCATTATATCTTGATACAATTATACAATTACTATTTTTATAACAATTCATTTACAATTGTACATACTATATATTTTTGTTTTATGTTTTGCCTACTTTTATTCCACAAAAATAATATTTTTAGTATCTATCAAATTATTTTCAATATAAATATCCGAAGGTTTACTTTTTGTTATTATTATATATTGTTTGACCTCATTAACATAAACAAAACTACTAATAGATTTAATATATGCCCTAATAATATTTAAATTATGAGAAGTATTAGACGAAGATTCAATAATTATAACAACAATCTCTTCTTTATTGTATCCGATCCATGTAATTGCAGAATCCATCCAATAAATTTCATCATATTCAAAATTAATAGTATCAATTATTGAATTATAGTTTCCATAATACCACTTAATATATCCGGATTCATCCGGAATGTAATTTTCAGAACATATAATTTGTTTTTGAAATCTAATAATTTTTGATGCCAAAATTCCAAAAACTAAAATACCTGTCAAATTATTTTCCTTATCATTATTTCCAAATATTTTCTTTTGTAATTTCTGACAATTTTCAAAAACTTCCGAAATATTTGAGTTTAATTCGTTTGAATAAGGGGGTCGTATATGTCTATTAACTGCTGTAAATAATTTAGAAATAATACTTGTAAATATGTCCGCTATAGTATCTTGAACAACAGTATTTATATAACTGTAATCATTTTGTTCTTTGTTTTGTTCTTTGTTTTGTTCTTTGTTTTGTTCTTTTGTTTTTTCTGACAAATTAATTATTTTGTTATCTAATTGGTCAATATTCAACATTGTTTCAAACGTCTTATAAATTGAAGAAAAAAACGATTCTATTTCTTTACCATCCGGTAATTTTTTTAAAAATACATTTTCAGATTCATTCATAATAAATTATAATTACTTCTAAATTAAATTAAAAAAAAAATCGCAAAAAACTCGTTTTTTATTTATTATTAAAAAAATCCTTCTGCAGCTTTATTATTTCGGACTTAGGACCCGGCACATTATAAAATAATTTGTGGTGGCATTATTTTTTCTTTGTTTTTTTATTTTGTGTAGTTTTTATGTTTTTTTTATTTTTTGAAATAAATTATTGAATTTTTCATATTCCGAATATTCCTAACGGTGACTGTGATTGCTGTAATAAGTTTGCTCCATGTATCATACTATCGGCGATTGTTACATTTGATACATTCCACTTATTAAGAGGTTGATTGAATTGAGTTGCATAATTAAACATTCCAATCATATTTGATACATTTGATACATTCCACTTATTAAGAGGTTGATTAAATTTTATTGCTCGTTTAAACATATATTCCATATTTGTTACATTGGATACATTCCAATTATTGAGAGTTTGATCAAAACGTTCCGCTTCACAAAACATCCATTGCATATCCGTAACTTTAGACACATTCCAATTGTTGAGAGGTTGATCAAAACGTTCCGCTTCATTAAACATGGCTATCATATCTGTCACATTGGATACATCCCAATTGTTAAGAGGTTGATTGAAAGATCTTGCACAACAAAACATGTTACCCATATCTTTCACATTGGACACATTCCAATTATTAAGAGGTTGATTGAAATATATCGCATAATAAAACATACCTTCCATTTTTGTAACATTAGATACATCCCATTTTGAAATATTTTCATTAAAATCTTTTGGAAACATAAATAAATCTATCATATTAGTTACTTGAGACACATCCCAATGACTAATTGTTCCGTAATTGTTAATTATTTGTTGTTTTTTCTTTTTATCATCGGACAAATAATCTTTTACAGCTTGATGAATGATTTTATCATTTAATTGGAGATATACAACTATATTCAATAGTATATCTTCCGGGAAAAATTGATTATTAATACTTTCCGGCAATATTTTTTTTAACTTTTTTACTGTATCATTACTTGTGAATGACATTTTAAATTTGTTTTCAATTAATAAATAAAGTTTATTTAAATGAAAAAGTATTCATTTTTTCAGACAACCTTTTTAGAAAAAAGGTTCAACAAAAACATAAATATGTTTTGCTAATGCTTTTAACAAAAGCGTGGTTAGAGGGATTTTAAGTTTTTTTAAATTTTAAATATATTTTTTTAAAACAGTATTAAATTAGTTTTCAACAAAAATGGATAACCTTTTTTCCAAAAAAAGGTTCAACACAAAAAATTTTGCTAACGCTTTTGTTAAAAGCGTTGATAATAGAATTTTTGTATGTTGTGATATTCTTAATTTTTTAACAATAAGCGATATGAAAAATTTTATTAAAACAAAACAAAATCATAATATTGATGATTTTCAATTATTATGTTACTTCTCTAAAGGAGAAGTATTTCCATTTTTTTCAAAAGCGATTTTAAAAAAAGAAAAATTTATCAAATGTGCCATTAAAAATTGTTATGAAGGAAAAACTTTAATTAGATTTCTACCCATAGAAATTGGTAGAAATTTTTGGAATAAAAATTACTCAGACAATTTCGACGAATATGTAGAATACATTACTGTATCTACTAATACTAAACGATTGATTCCAGATCACTTAAAATATTTTTTGAATGACTTTGATATGTCGTATTTAGCTTTAAAATACAATGGGTGTAGATTAAAACAAATACCAAATCATTTAAAAAAAAACAAATTATTGTTACATACTGCTTTTATACAAAATGGTAATTCATTATTATATGTTCCAAATAGTATAAAATCTAATAATGAATATAAAGAATTAATTTGTATATGTGTATCTAAATATCCGTATGCTTTTGAACATGTTGGTAAAATATTAAGAGCAGATAAAAAGGTCATAAAATGCGCAACAAATAAAGTTAAATGGATAAAGCGATTTATTTAAATTGAATAATAATAATATATGCGCGCTTTAATCAAGATATTTTAAAGAAAAATACATAGTATGGAATGTCTTGAATTAGAAAATCAAAGATATTTGAAAGTAGAAAAATTTATGAAAACAGGAGATTTAGAAATAGATTATTTACAATCATTTAATCCATTAATGAATTTACTTAATAAAAACAGAAAAAAATACAAAAGCAAATGGAATAAATTTAAATTAGATTATAATTTACTAGATATAATCTCAAGTGAACCAGGAAAATATATCGGAAATGTTGTCGATTCAAATAATAATATTGAAACTAAAAATATTTTTATTAAATGCACACCAATTATTGATCCAATAGGTATTTGTCAAAAGGAATATTCAAATTATAATAATCATCATTGGATTCCGGAAGTTGATAATACAAAACCAATACGTTTGTATAATAAAATTAATAATCCTTTTAATACAGCATATATAGATAGTTTTTGCTCAATTATATTAAGTAAACTCACTAAAATATCTCCACATTTTTCTTCAATTTATTCTGTATATACCGGTATCATATCAGAATATGAAGAAGACATAACTGAGGAATTTAATTCATTAAGAAACGAGAAATGGTTTCATAAATCTATTATATCTGGTAAATATATTATTAAAAAAAGTCCAATACAGGAACTGTCTTCTACTTCAAAAAAAAGAAAATTAAGAAGAAATATTTCTGGAACTGAACTTTGTGATTTAAATCAATTTGCAAAAAAATTAGATTGTAAAATAATACAACATTATCAAGAAGAATATAAATATACATTAATTCATCCAAAAATACCAGTGCAAATTGTTTGCATGGAAAAATTTGAAAATACTTTTGAGTTTTTAATAAAAAGTTTAATAGAAAGAGTTGAGTTCAAAACAAAATTCAAATTTTTAACACAAATTAGAAAAAATATTGTTATCAAAAAACTTAAAGCATGGATATTTCAAATTTGTGCGGGACTTGCCTGTGCTAATGAAAAATACCAATTCGTTCACAATGATTTACACGTACAAAATATAATGGGAGAGAAAACAGATAAAAAATTTTTATATTATTCACAAAATAATGTTATTTATAAAATTCCCACGTATGGATATATTATGAAAATAATAGATTTTGGAAGAAGCACTTTTACCATTGATGATGTTTACTATATTGGAGATGTATTTTCATCTGATGGAGAAGCGGGTGGTCAATATCTTCATCCTTCTACAACAGATATTAATTCCGTAAATCCAAATCCAGCATTTGATTTAGCGAGATTCGCATGCTCGTTCATCGAAGATTTAGAAGAAAATAAATGGCCAAATTCATTAGATCTAGAACAATATGATATTGGTAAACTTATTAATAAATGGACAGTAGATGATGATGGCGATTCATTCATGAACATAGAAGGATTTGACTTATATGTTTGCATTGCAAAAAATTTTAGAGAAAAAATTCCAAAATTACAAATTCAAGAGAATTTGTTCAAATCTTTTATAGTAAATAATGATGAAAATAATGATGAAAATAATATAATTATTCCAAATTAAATAATCATTTATCAATTAATTTAATTTTATATAATTATTGAAATATAATAATAACATATGATAAGTGTTGATAATATTATACAAAAAAATGATATTTTTTTCTTTTAAAGGATAGTTAAATTCAATTATAACAATTAACAATTCAAAATGAATACTCAATCATCGGAAATGAACACTGCTCTGATTACTGATTTACGACTATTACGATGTCCTATCAGTCTGACATTTTGTTACGATCCGGTTATTGCAGAAGACGGTTACACGTACGAGAGAGCTAAAATTGAAGCTCATTTTGAAACCAAACAAACATCACCAATGACAAACAAATATATTGGAAAGAGTTTGACTTCAAATCTAATTCTTAAACAGATAATTCAGAATGTATTAGAATATAATTCTAATTTACAAAAAGAATTTGATGAGTCAAAGAAAGAATACCGTCTTAGATTCGAAAAAGAGCTGTTTGATGCATGTAAGCATGTATCAAACATACACAAGATTTTCCTGTTGATAAACCAACCAGGTGTGAATGTCAATTGTGTAAACGAGTATGGAGGGACACCGCTACACATCGCCTGTGAGCTCGGCCATTTCGACATAGCGCGATTGCTGCTGGAGAAAGGCGCAGAGATAGATCGGGCGGACAAACGCGGGTATACTCCGCTGTGGGTCGCCTGCCTAAAAAACCATATTAAAGTAGTGCAACTGTTGCTGGAAAAAGGCGCGGACGCTAATCGGGCGAACGAGGACGGCTGGACTCCGCTGTGCATAGCCTGCCAAAAAAACCATATTAAAGTAGTGCAACTTCTGCTGGAATACGGCGCGGAAACCAACCGGATTGATGATGGCGGTGAGACGCCTCTGAACATCGCCTGCGAAAAAAACCATATTAAAGTAGTGCAACTTCTGCTGGAATACGGCGCGGAAACCACCCTGACTGATCATGGCTGTTGGCAGCCGCTGTATATCGCCTGTCAAAAAAACCACGTCGCCGTAGCGACGCTGTTGCTGGAATACGGCGCAGATGTCAATCTGGCGATTGATAGTGGTAATACGCCGCTGTACATTGCCTGTGAGCTCGGCCATTTCGACATAGCGCGATTGCTGCTGGAGAAAGGTGCAGAAGTCAATGTGGCCATTGGTATTGGTGAGACGCCGCTGTACATCGCCTGCTTCAAGAACTTCGTCGCCATAGCGACGCTGTTGCTGGAGAAAGGTGCAGAAGTCAATCAGGCGAATAAACAAGGTGAGACGCCGCTGTACATCGCCTGCTTCAAGAACTTCGTCGCCATAGCGACGCTGTTGCTGAACAACGGCGTAGATATCAATCAGGCGATTGAGAGTGGTGAGACGCCGCTATACATAGCCTGCCTTAATGGTCACATCGAAGCGACACGTTTGCTTCTGGACAAAGACGCGGAGGTGAATCGAGTGAATAACCTCGACTGGACGCCGCTGCATGCTGCATGTTATACAGGGCACGTCGGTATAGTGCAATTGTTGATTGATAACAATGCAAAAATCAATTGTTTGGCATTAAATGGTCAGATGCCGATAGACATTGCTATTGAGATGAAACATTTAAACATAGCAGTGAAGTTATGTTGTAACAAAACTTAAGCAAAAAACAAAAAAAACAAAAATAACTAAAAAACTAAAAAAAAGTTAAAAACAAAAAACAAAAAACAAAAAACTAAAAAAAAAGTTAAAAACAAAAAACAAAAAAAAAAACTTAGAAACAAAAAAAGTAATGCAACCACATTTAGAATATAATAATGTGTCGGGTCTTAAGTCCGAAATAATAAAAGCTGCAGAAGGATTTTTTTATTGTTTATTATTAATGGAAAATTATAGTTATGATGGAATATTTTTAGGATGTTTGACATTAACAATAACAGCAATATTTGAGTTATTTAACAAAAATAGTGCTTCAAAAATAATAAATGAACAAGGGATTTCATTATATATTAATGCATGGCAATTGTCAACTTTAAATTCTATTTTTTATGGACCAATTATTTATTTTTATGTTACAAATAATTTTATTGATAATTATACAAATCATAATTATATTGCAAATATATTCAATATTAATGGTTTATTAATAATACATTCATTTTGTTATTATATTGCACATATTATTATGCATTACAAATATTTCTTTTTTATGCATGAATTTCATCACAAATTTTCAAACAATGTTTCTCCAGTTATTGCAATGTCAGTTTCAATTTATGAGTATTTATTTGCATATATGCTACCTTTTATTGTTGGATCATATATTTTTAATCCAAATACATTAGAATTAAATTCAGCAGCATCAGTTGTATCTGTTTTCAACATAATAATACATACACCTAGCTTAGAAAATATTAAATATTATAAATTTTTTGTATCACCATATCAGCATTTGAAGCATCATAAAATAATGACTAAACATTTTTCTGCTCCGACTTATAATTTAGATTATATTTGTAATATTTTCTTTAAAAAGAAATCTTGCAAAATGATAAATTAAATAATATTAGAATTCCAAAAAGTATTAAAATATAAAATACAAAAAACAAAAAATCAAAAGAATTCTTAAAAAAAATATATAAAAAAGATTATAAATTTATTGAGAAATATCCGACTTTTACAACATTTCTTTAAATAAAAAATCCCTCTGCAGCTTTATTATTTCGGACTTGGAACCCGACACATAATTTTTTTTAATAATATAAATGTGGTGGCATTACTTTTTTGCTTTTTTGTTTTGTTTTGTTTTGTTTTGTTTTGTTTTGTTTTGTTTTGTTTTGTTTTGTTTTGTTTTGTTTTGTTTTGTTTTGTTTTGTTTTGTTTTGTTTTGTTTTGTTTTGTTTTGTTTTATTTTTTATTTTTCTAATAATCGAATTCTTCATCTGATGAATCGTCTTCATCTGATGTTTCTTCATCTTTTGGTTTGCAACCTCCATGCCTAATTAAATACAGAAGACATTCCCCAGACACATTCCAATTGTTTAGGGGCTGATCGAATTCTTTTGCAGATACAAACATATAATTTATACATTTAACTTTGGACATATTCCAATTATTTAGAGGTTGATTAAAAGATTTTGCCTTATAAAACATGCTATGCATACTAATTACATTAGATACATTCCAATTATTTAGGGGTTGATTGAAATATTTTGTTTTTTGAAATATTTCTCTCATATTTGTGACATTTGAAACATTCCAATTATTTAGGGGTTGATTGAAATATTTTGTAGTAGAAAACATAGCTTCCATATCTGTCACATTCGATACATTCCAATTATCAAGAGGTTGATTGAAATGTTTTGCATAAACAAACATACAAGTCATACGTGTCACTTTTGATACATTCCAATTATTAAGTGGTTGATCGTAATATTTATGACAAGCAAACATACGAGATATATTTGTTACATTGGATACATTCCAATTATTAAGTGATTGATCGAATGAATATGCACGTTCAAACATGGATGTCATATCAGTTACATTTGATACATTCCAATTATCGAGAGGGTGATTGAATTCATGTGCGCTTTCAAACACGGATGTCATATCAGTTACATTTGATACATTCCAATTGTTGAGAGGTTGATCAAAAATTTTTGCATAATGAAACATATCTTTCATAGTTGTCACATTTGAAACATTCCAATTATTGAGAGGTTGATTGAAACTTGGTGTACACCGAAACAGATAATTCATATTTGTTACATTTGATACATTCCAGCTAGAAATATCTTCATTAAACTTCCGATAATTGTAAAATAATTTATTCATATTTGTTATATTTGATACATCCCAATTACTTATTGGTCCATAATTTTTAATTATTTGTTGTTTTAGATGTCCAATATTGCACAAATAATCTTTTACAATTTGACGTATGTTTTCATCATTTAATTTAGGAATATAGTCATCTATAATACTTAGTACGTCTTTTGGTACTGATTGATTATGAATACTTTCCGGCAATAATTTTTCCAACTTTTTAAGCGTATCATTACTTGAAAATGAATGAATTGACATATTTTTAACTAAATTATGATAATGAATAATATTACAAATCTAAATCTCAATTTAAATCATTTTTTTTCTAATTTTATGTGGTAGGTTTTTAAACAAAAAGGTTAATAATACGACATCCTCTTTACCTTAATATAAAAATAAAAAGTATTTAGATTCCCAAAAAAAAATCCTTCTGCAGTTTTAAAATTTGGGACTTAGGACCCGACATTATATTAAATATACAATGGTAGCATTACTTTTTTTCTTTTGTTTTAGTTTTTAGTTTTTAGTTTATTTTTTTGTTTTTTTAATTTTTATAGTTTTTGTTTTGTTTTATTTTTTATTTTTCTAATACTCTTCATCAAAAATAAGTTTTACCAGCGCTTTTACTGAGGGTAAAAGCGTATTTTTGTTTTTTGTTTTTATTTTTCTGCCGCGGGAGCAGTCGCCACCTATTCGTCTTGACGTTTTTATTTATGAAGTAATCGTCGAGGTGGAAATGTGTTATAGACCCGTCGACGTCCCACTTCACCGAGTACCTGCCGGGCTCCACGCGCTCGACGACCTCGCAGTCCTGCCAGCCGTCCTCCACCGTCCAGAAGAAACTGATGCGGTCGCCTGATTGAGGCAACGGTGCCAGCGGTTTTTTTTTGGTTTTTTTTAGAGTTAAACTCTTCATAAGTAACTGTTGTTTTAGTATATCTTGTTGTTGTCTTTTTATTAGCAGTTTGACTATGTTTGTATAACACATTTCATAAGCTATTCTTATTTCCTTATTATTAATTATAGCGCAATTATCTAATAAAACATGTACAAGATGATAGTAACCTTCACGGCACGCTACATAGAGTGGCGTCTCACCGCTATTATCAGCACGATCGACCTCCGCGCCTTTGTCCAGTAACAGCTGGGCCACTACGTCGTCGCCCGTGAAACATGCGACGTGTAGAGGCGTCGTACCCATCTGATTCGCCCGGTCGACATCCGCGCCTTTCTCCAGCAGCAATCGCGCTACGTCGACGTGTCTTTTGTAGCAGGCAATGTACAGCGGCGTTGTACCATCTATGTCCGCCAGGTGGACATCCGCTCCTTTTTCCAGCAACAGCCGCGCCGCATCGACGTGCCCGCTGTGGCAGGAGACGAGCAGCGCCGTCCAACCAAACTGATCCGCCCGATCTACCTCCGCACCATTTTTTATTAATCTTCTCATCTCGCTAATATCATTATACCATGAGATTAGATGTAAATTGTACCATTTTGCATTATGTATTATATCAAATTTTAGACTTCTTCTAAAAATATTTTTACTCATACATGCATTATGTATTATATCAAATTTTTTACTCATACATGCATTACATATATTCCAATTATTTAGAGATTGATTGAAAATTAATGTATTATGAAAGAGAAAATCCATGTTTTGTACTTTAGACACATTCCAATTATTGATTGGTTGATTAAAAGATAATGCATTTTCGAACATAGAATTCATATTTTCAACATTTGAAACATTCCAGTTATTGATTGGTTGATTAAAAATTTCTGCTCCGTTAAACATAGCTCCCATAGTTGTTACATTCGACACATTCCAATTATTTAATGAATTGTTAAAATCAGAATCTTCAAACATACTTTTCATATTTGTTACTCGAGACACATTCCAATTATTTAATGATTGGTTAAAATCAGTATTTTGAAACATACTTTTCATATTTATAACATTTGAAACATTCCACTTTGAAATATCTTCGTTAAAATTTAAGAATCTTTCAAATAAATATTCCATATTTGTCACTCGAGACACATTCCAATTATTTATTGTTCCATAATTTTTAATAACTTGTTGCTTTAAATTTATGTTATCTGATAAATAATTTTTTATAATTTCATGAATATTACTATTTAATAACTTTTTTTTATTATTTGATATTTTTAGCATGATGAATTTATTGTTTTGCATTACTTCAACGCCGTTGTCTAGCAATAATTGTATCACTTTCTTATGGCCTCCCCGGCAAGCATAATAGTAGGCATCCTTATGAATTTCAGAGCCATTCTCTAGCAACAACCGTACTACTTCAAAGTGACCTTTAATGCAGGCAATAAGCATCGGCGTCCCGCCGTTTTTATGCACGCGATTGATCTCTGCACCTTTCTCCAGCAACAGACGCACCTTGTCGACCCTACCTTCCTGGCAAGCAACATATAACACCGTTGCATCATTCTGATGTACACGATCGATCTCTGCGCCATTCTTCAGTAACAGACGCAGCACGTCGATCTGGTCTCTCTTGCTCATCAGGTTTTGTGAGACAGTATGGCTATTCAGATAATTCTGACGCTTCATGTTACTTCTATCTCTATGGCAGACAATATACAACGGCGTCTGACCGTACTGGTTCACTCGATCGAGCTCCGCGCCGTTTTCCAGTAACAGCCGGACCGTGTCGACGTTGCCATACTCACAGGTGATAAACAGTGGCGTTTCACCTTGAATATCTGCCTGGTTGATCTCCGCGCCTTTTTGCAGTAATAGCTTTGCTATGTCGACATGCCTTTTATAACAGGCAATAAACAGCGGCGTCCAACCGTCCTTATTCATCCAATTAATATTCGCGCCTTTATCTAACAACAGACGCACCGTATCGATGTGACCTTCATGGCAGGCGGCGTACAGAGGTGATGCTCGGTTTACCTTTGCGCCTTTCTCCAGCAACAGCCTTGCCACGTGGACGTGGTCGTTCTTACATGCAATAAATAGAGGCGTCTGACCGTGATTATCCGCAAAATTGGCATCTACTCCTTTTTTTAACAATGATCTCACTCTATCGATGCAACCGTTCTTGCAGGCATCTAACAGTTTTTTATTTTTATTTTTTTCATTTGTATTTTTATTTTTAAACATTTTTGCTGTAAAAATAAAATGTAATATTAATTATATTTTGTATTGTATGTTTTAGATAGTAAAATTAATCATTTTTATTAAATCAATATAGAAATTAAAAATAATATTTTTAATTTAATATTTTTAAAATAATACTAGAAAAACAATATGGATGTGTATAGGCATATTGTGAGTTTTATTTCAATTTATGAAATTCCAATTGTTTCCAGAGAATTTTTAAAAGGTTATGTTATGAAAAAATGGAATCGATTAAATGGAATTCCGGTGTTAGTTGATATTATCTGGCATTCTCCAATTCCTTGTAATAAATATTGTGTTTGTCACGTTGCTACAAAAATGGATAGAATCGAATATTATAATATGCGAATAAAAAAAATTTAAATATTTTAAGATCAAATAAATCATTTATTTTTCTATTCACAATTTTTTGCGTTTCAATATTAGAAAAAAAATATATGTATAATTATATCTAAAATAATTTAGATTTTTAAATTTAAGATATCATTTTAAATTAGTTCAAATTTGCATCTATGGTCTAACGGTTAAGATTTCTGATTTCCATTCAGAAGATGGGAGTTCGACTCTTCCTAGATGTATTATACAATACAACATAAATCTAATTCTAACTATTATAAAATTTTTATTTATAAATAATTTTAAAATTTTTATTCCAAATAAGCTTGTTCTATTGTTTTTCGGCAAATAGGGCATTTGTTCGTTTTATGGCGTAGCTGCTCATAGCAGGTCGAGCAAGTGACCTTGTGACCACACGAAATTAATGTAATATTCGGAGACGAATCCATGCAGATTACACATTCTTCAACAGTATATACATCTTTTAATGCGTCTAAAGCATTTGCATTCTGTATATTTGAGAATTTAATGTTATAAAATGGGATTTCTTTTCGATAACTAATCGACAAATCATTTGCATTTATTTTATAAAATTTCCCTTCAATTCTTTTATCTCTAGGAAATCTACAATTTAAAGTATTATTATAAACATCTTCGTATTTTTTTCCATTCACATCAACGTATAAATGAAACTTTACTCTTAATTTATTTTTTTCTTTAACACATTTAAGAAGAATATAGTCACTCATTTTACTCAGTTCAAAATATTATTAAATTATACTTATTAAATTATACTTATTATATTATACTTAAATTACTACTTAAATTACTACTTAAAATTAATCATTTTTTTTGAAATATTCGTCTGAACCGCCTATTTTCAAAGGTGTTTCCGTAATTTTAATTCCGCAATAAGGTTTGGGTTTCTCAGTATAGTTGACTTCTTTATATAATTTCCATTTTATAGCATGTGCTAATAAAAATCTAAAGTTTTCCCAAAATTCTGGTTTATGACCAATAGAAATAGTCATAACGTGTGCCAGTTCGTGAATTGCAACAAAAACTATTGTATTAACATCAGATAATTCCAATGGATTTTGTTTATTTCTGATACATAAAACAATTTGCTCCCCTTTATTAATACTATAACTTGTTTGATTATTTTTGTGTAAAGCTTCTCTAATATCATGATTTTTAAATCTTTTTCTCATCAAAAGTACACGATCATCAGTTTCTCCATATTTTTTTATAAGTTTATCTATTAACATTGTAAGTCTTCTATTAATTTTTGCTAATAAATCTGCTGCTTCTTGTTTATTTTCTAAATTTCTTACAACATATAATTTTTTATCCAATTTAGAACGTACATATACTAATTGCGAATCATACCAAGAAAATGATAAATATATTATAATTGATAATATTGAAATTATGTATAATAATTCATACATTAATTAATATTACAAAAAAAATATTACTCACATAAATTTAATCATCAACATTAAATTTCAATAAACTTTTGATTGAATTGTTCCATTCATTCTGTTTATGTTTTGTCATTTTTGAATTTTCAGATGCAGATTTATTAGACGATCTTACAGATGATTTTGATTGTAAATATTTCTTATCCATAGAAACATGTACCGTTCCAGTACCACATGGAGGACATTGTCCAACTATAATATTTGCAGATAAACCCGTAATATCATCACATTTACCATATAATGAAGCATCATTAAATTCTTTTGTTATTTTTTCATATGAAGCTTTAATCAAAACACCATTATCAAAATTTTGCATTGCATCACTTTTTATTGTGGTCAATTTGCCTAAATATGACATTCTATCTGCTAAAATAGAAATATGTCGTTTATCTAAATTACCAACATCTTCTAAAACATTTGACAATTCTTCTATTATCATAAATCGGGAAGCTTCAATTCCAAGAGTATTTTTAATATCCAATACATTATTTGATATTGTTAGATTTGTATCAATGGCCGGATTTTGAAAAATTGCCCGTAAATTAGATCCGGTTGCTTCAAAAATCCACTGTTTCTTCAAAAGTATTTCTCCAAAATTCTCGTCTAATTCATATATTTTTGTTTCTTTTATATTTGGACTATGTATTGGAATATTTATATTTGTGTCTTCATATTTTAACTTTTCATATATATCTATTCCGGACAGTTTCTGTGACAGAATCAAATGATCAATAAGATAATCCAATTGGTTTAGTTGAAAAACTTTATTATTTTTATTTTTATTATTTTTATTATTTTGATCAATAATTTTAGTTATACACACTGTTATAGATTTTGATTCTTTATTTAATATTGGATTATCTACAAATGGTAATTTGTTGAGTACATGCCAAACCCTAGATAATTCTATTTTAGAATCGTCTAATTCTAAATTTAACACAATTGAATTATTTTTATGGATATAATCATCAACTACACCAACCATTTTTCGATATTCGTTCAAAAAATTATTAGACTGGGACTCAGTATTATCATTATCAAAATATATTTGATAAGACTCTACAACATCTTTTAGATAAATACAACACACTTCATTAGATATACATATGGCATCTTTTTTAGAGAAACAAAATGGTTTTTTCAAAAATATTGTAGTATTTGCTTTTTTAATTGATCCAGGTCCCAAATATAATAACTCTTTCAATCGCGGAACTCCTTGCGCGCGACCTGCTCCCGCAAAATGGAAACTATTCAATGTTAATTGGGTACAAGGTTCTCCAATACTTTGTGCAGCAATAATACCTACCGCTTCTCCTGGATCAATTTTTGAATTGTTATAACTAACTGTAATATTTTTTATAAAATATTTAAATGCCTCATTTGTAAATCGATATTTACAAATTAATAATTTGGGACTAGCATATAGAAATAATATAATTTTAGTTAATAATGACATTTCTAATTTTTCGTAGTAATCTAAAATTGTATTCACATGTAAATCGGTTAAATCAGATGATTTAGATGATAAATTGAATTTATTTTGTACCAGTTTTATTTTATTTTCAAAATTTATACTAGTTTGACATATAGTATTAAAGTCTGAATCTTCCTGAGAATCTTTATACAATTGCATATTTAACATATTCTTAATTATATAATTTCTTCCTTTGATGAAATTACTAAAAAACATTTTATGTAGAGAAGATTTATCTTTTAGCTTATGCATTTCCAAACTCTTTTTTGATATAAATTGTGTCCATTCATTCGTATTTGTCAAATCATGAATTCTATGTAACTCTTTATAATTTAAAAATAAATTGCTACAATTTATTTTTTGTATTGATTCTCCCATTAAATTATCATCACCATAATCAAATTGAATTATATTTCTTTGTGCGTCACAAACACAATTGTTCCAATGGATTGTCAAATCTTCTAATGTTTTTGTCATTTGTTTTTGAATATAACCTGTTGTACCGGTTTGCAAAGCTTGTTCTATCAAACCTTCACGACCTGCACCTGCATGAAAAAAATATTCATATGGATGTAATCCTTTAGAAAAAGAACTTTTTATAAAACCTTTAGTTAATATATCTTCACTATATTTTGTAAAATGAGGTAAAGTTCTATTCGTTAATCCTACATTTATTCGTGTATTATTAACTATTTGTTGTCCTAAGAAACCTTTCATTTGAGTAATATTCTTTTTTTTTCCTTTTGATTTTGATTCTATCATATCTTTAAATCTACTATTTTCTTCAGTAGAAAACTTCTTTTCACTTTTTGTTGTTAATTTTTTTATTTCATCATTTATATAAGCATCAAAACTATTTCTATTATATTTACAACAGACATGTGTATTTGATTCAAGATCATTAATTTTTTTAATTAAAAAATCTACATTTGAGATAGTTTCTTTATGTAAATTATTAATTAAATCTTTTGGACCAATACTAAAACTATATTTAGATAAATATTCAGTTAATACTTTTTGTAAACTATTAATTGTATTGAATGCATGAGTTATTCCATATTCATGATAAGATTTTTCAATAATTTCAATCAAAAAATCTTTTGTGATATTTTTAGAAGCGGATAATATGTATTCCGGAGTAAAGAAATTCAATATATCAATACCGGAATACATTTTCTTTTCAGAAAAACCAAAATAATATGGACAACCCTTGCTTAATAAATTCATCAACTCTCTTTGATCAAAACCATGTTTACTTTGTTTTTTTTTATCACTAGTCATTAAATAACTCGCTAAAACATTATCTTGAACAAAGGCAATACAAGGACTATTTGAAGCAGTATTCATTATTTGGTATTTCAAATTTGTAAGATATTCTAATTCTATTTTTGTGGAAATTGTCTGAGGAAAATGTAAATTCATTTCGTCTCCGTCAAAATCAGCATTATAAGGCTCTGTTACATTCACATTTAATCGAATACTAAATCCATTCATTATCTTAACATAATGACCCATCATACTCTTTTTATGTAAAGTTGGTTGCCTATTTACTAATACTAAATCCCCATTACATATATGACGATATACTATATCCCCTATAGAAATATCTATATTATATATATTTTTATTTATGTAATCACTTCCTCTTTTCATAATGCCAGAACATCCCGGATATTCTTTACCATTTAGTACACATTTTCTTAAAAAATCAATATTAAATTTGGTTACTTTATCCGGATATGTTATGGTCATAGCTATTTCTTTAGGGATACCTATCTCATTCAAATTTATTGATGGATCAGGTGTTATTACACTTCTCGCAGACATTTCAACTCTTCGAGATAACAGACTTCCACGAATTCTACCTTCTTTTTTTGTTTTGCCTTCTAATCTTTGAGAAAATGTTATATGCATTTGAGACCCCCCTTTAGGCAATGATGTAAATCCACCTCCTGGTTTATTATTAATTAAAGTTGCAACATCATGTGATAAATATTCTCTATGTTTTTCTCTCCCTTTATCAGAATTCGATTTCAAATATCCTTTAATTTGATTGTTAGTGTTCATAATTTCTTCGTATCTTAAAGTTATATGATCTTGTGAATAACTACCATTCGGTAATTGTTTATACGGTCTAATTACTGGTGGAGATACAGGAATTGTATGCATTATTAAAGAACAAGGATGACTATTCGCGGAATCAAAACCCATCAAAGCACATTCCTCCGAATTTATTTTTTTAAATAAACAATAAGCATATTCCGGATAAATTCTTTTTTCAATTTTTTTTTTATCATCATCATAAAAAATAGCATCTATACCGTCAACTGGTCGTCGAGATAGTAATTTTATGTCAGAAGGTAATTTACATTCGCATTTAGGATTTTTACATATATGTGATTTTTTTTTTGCTCTTTTACACAATTTTTTTAACTTGGTTAATCTCTGATTTGCAGGAATTTTCATGAATTCAGTAATAGATATTTCGTGATACTCTTGTTCTGTATTTTCAGATAATTCATCAATTTTATCTATATTTACATTTTTAAAGTCATATATTCGATAAGGAGTTTTAATTAATTTACCACATTTTATACAAATTACTGACAAAATATCTTGTATTTTTTTTATATGGAAATGATTATAAACAGGCAGCCGTAATTCAATATGCCCAAAATAACCAGGAGATTTTGAATATGATAACTCATCCGTTTTGCATATTTCAGATTTATTAGTTGGTCCCATTTTTAAGTCAAATAAACCACCTTCTATTTTGGAACCATCTTTTTTTAGACTTTGTCTATTTATTATTTCTTGTACAGAATTTTCTCTAATTTCATCACAACTTAATAAGCCAAATTCTAATTTACTTATTTTGCAAACTTCCTTAAAACTCATTATCATTACTCATTTTTTTTTTCAACAAAAAAAAATATATAATTGCGAATAATATATAACTACTATCATAGTATTATTAATGATGAATTTTATACATGACCCAATATTAAACAATATTCAAATATCAGAAAAAGCCCTCAAAATAATAGATCATCCGTTTTTTGATAGAACTCATTACATTAATCAATTAGGATGTACTTATCGTATTTTTCCGTCTGCTACTCATAGCAGAAAAGCACACATGATTGGTACATATCACATTACAGTTACACTATTAGAACACTTAAGCAAATACACACATATTGATAATCATACAAAAGAATTAATATCATTAGGAGGACTTGTACATGATATTGGTCATTGTGCAGGGTCGCATTTATTTGATAAATATGTACTATCACAATTAGTCAAAGAAAATATATTATCCCATGATAATCAATGGATCGCGCATGAAAATAGATCAAAAATTTTATTTCGAATTATAGGAAAAGAAATTAATTTATCTGATGCAGATATAGAATTTGTTTGTGAGGTAATTGAACCAACTAAAGAAAATTCCGAAAAATGGCAATTTTCTATAGTTAATAATAAACAACACGGACTCGACACAGATAAACTAGATTACATTCTAAGAGATAATTATTTTTTAGGATTAAAATTAAACATTAATTTATCACAAATTATTAAAAACAGTAGAATAATTGATAACAAATGGGCTTTCAATAAAAATATTCAAGACGAATTATTTAATGTCTTTTTTGTTAGATATAGATTATTTAAATTATTAACACAACCACAAATTATCAAATTTGATTTATCATATAGAAATATTATATTAAAAAGTGAAAAGTTAAGAAAAGAAGTTATTCACATTTTTGAAAACAAAGATATTTATGGATTTATTAAACTAACTGACTCATATATTTTGCATTTTGGAGATGAAAAATATGTTAGAGAATTCTATAAAAGAACTACTTACAAATATATTACACAAGATAATAATAATAATAATAATATAGAAGATGTTACATTTAATATTAATATTTGTAAAAAAAATAATGATGCGTTAGCAAATATTATTTTTTTTGATCCAAAAACAAATGAAAAATGTTTAATTGACAAAAATATATTAAATTTACCATCTAAAGAATCTTTATCATATTTTTTTGAATTTCAAAATTGTCAATTCAAATAAAAAATACCTCTGCAGCTTTTTGTATTCCGGACTTGGAACCCGGCACATTACAATATTAATGTGGTTGCATTACTTTTCTTTTTCTTTTTTTATTTTTTCTTTTTTAATTTTTTTTTTTCTTTTTCTAATAATCTTCTTCATCTGATTTATTTACAAAATCGCGGTGCGAAGAGAATTTACAAAATCCCTGTCTAGCGGACACAATGCCCCAGGTAAGTCATAGCCGACGAAGAGAATTATAACTCCAACGACATCAGAGGGTGGAGAATAGGCCTGAAAGACCTCGGGTAGGAGCTCCTTCAACTCGCGTCGCCTTCGTTGTCGTTGGCGCAGGTCATACGCGATGATAGTGTTAGAGTGCTTTTTGCATTTCGGACAGTAATAGTGAGTATCGTCGCTAATCTCGCAGTCGCAGATATAACATGTTTTTTTTATATACATTGTGGTTTTTTATTTTACTTATCTTATAAACAATTTTTTTATTTTAATGGGGCAATTTTTTAATCATTTTTTATGCATAGCTATTTTAAAATAACTTTCATAACTATTATCATTATTATATTATTTTAATCATTTTTTGTAATTTAGAAAAAAAAATCCTTCTGCAGCTTTATCCGGACTTGGGACCCGGCAAAGTATATTATTGTATATAATATACTACGGTAGCATTACTTTTGTTTTTTTGTTTTTTGTTTGTTTTTCTTTTGGTATTTTTTGTGTTTATTGTATTGTTTTTGTTTTTATTTTTATATTTTTTTTGTTTTTTGTTAGTACTCTTTTGACAAAAGCATATTATTTTAATACCAAATTGCATTTTCTTCTCGATTAAAATTTATTGCTCTGTTGAACATATGACGCATATCAGTTACATTGGACACATTCCAATTGTTGATGGTATGATTGAATGTTTTTGCACCATAAAACATGCCTCTCATATTTGTAACATTTGATACATCCCAATTATCGAGAGGTTGATTGAAAGAATGTGCATGCCAAAACATAGCTTTCATATTTGTTACATTAGAAACATTCCAATTGTTGAGAGGTTGATTAAAATTTCTTGCGTCCCAAAACATACCCTCCATAGTTGTCACTCTAGACACATTCCAACTATCGAGAGGTTGATTGAAATATTCTGCATCACTAAACATATTTTTCATAGTTGTCACATTAGAAACATTCCAATTGTTGAGAGGTTGATTGAATGATTTTGCACCATTAAACATAGCTTTCATTTGTGTCACATTTGATACATTCCAATTGTTGAGAGGTTGATTAAAATTTTCTGCATTATCAAACATACATTTCATACTTGTTACATTAGATACATTCCAATTATCAAGAGGTTGATTAAAATTTTCTGCAAAATAAAACATACCCCACATATCTGTCACATTTGATACATTCCAATTATTGAGAGGTTGATTGAAAGATTTTGCTTCACCAAACATAGCTTTCATATTTGTAACTTTAGATACATTCCAATTGTCAAGAGGTTGATTGAATAATCTTGTGTAACCAAACATACTTGACATATCTGTCACATTTGATACATTCCAATTATTGAGAGGTTGATTGAAAGATTTTGCTTCACCAAACATAGCTATCATATTTGTTACATTAGAAACATTCCAATTGTTGAGAGGTTGATTGAATGATTCTGTACATGCAAACATAGCTCCCATAGTTGTCACATTAGAAACATTCCAATTGTTGAGAGGTTGATTGAATGATTTTGCACATGCAAACATAGCTCCCATATTTGTCACATTGGATACATTCCAATTAGATATATTTTCATTAAACTTCAGATTATCTTTAAATAATTTATTCATATTTGTAACATTAGATACATCCCAATTAGAAATATTACCGTATTGTGATCTTGTTTTTAAGTTTAGAGTAGTATCCTCCGAAAAATAACTATGCATAACCTTTTTAATATTTTTATCAGTTAAAGTTGGTAAATATGAGTGAATATGTGGTAAAATATCCGTAGGCATAGATTGTCCTTTAATTCTTTTAGGAATTAATTCATTTAATTCAGTTAAATTCGGAATATTAAACATTAAAATTAATGTATAAATTCTAATTATAATCAAAACTGTGAATTATCAATAAAGTAAATTTTTAGATATAAAAATAATCATTTTTTTATCTACCTATAATTATAGAACATCAAAATTTGGATAAGTAATTTCTTAATCGAGCTTAAATACTGCCCCAACTGGCGAATGGTCCGCGAACGGCCAAATCTCGTCCATAGAAAGAATAAAGGCGTCGGCTAGGTGTAATGAAGGCGACGCCAGAACATAGTCAAGACGCAAGCCTCTGTTCATGCTCCTATTTGCGACAACCCGTTGCGAGTAGTATGAGAAGATACCAACTGCCTCCGGATGCTTATGACGAAATGTATCCACTAAATTAGCATCATTTAATAATTTAGAAAAGGATTGACGCTCTTCAACTGTAAGTCCTGCCTGCTTTGCCGGCCCCGAGAGACCCTTGTATTGTTTGACTATATCTACATTACCTCGCCGCATATCATCAAAGTTAGGGCGCACATACATATTATGTATATCCTCCGGCAAGTGACAGCAGTTCATGTCACCTATGACAATTGTAGAAGACCCCTGAGCTTTTACATAATTTGATAAATTACGATCCCATGTCTCACATCTGTATCGTAATCTATCTAATTTCTGACCGGAGTTTGGCACATACGTTGCGATAACCGTAGGTAGACCGGGAGCTTTGAATGTCAATAAACGACCTTCTGTCTGCACAATTTCATCGGATGTATCATAACCAGCTGTTACTTTTGCACCTATGTCGGCAATACCTCCTTTTCTTATAAGTATGGCTACACCAGAATATCCTTTTTTCGCTGTCGAACATGTGAAGTGTTGTAAGTGAACGGGATAATCCGGTAATAATGAAGCCAATTTGACCTTTATGTCGGCGACGTGTATTTCTTGTAATTTATGTTCATTAAGACAAAGTAGGTCTGGCTTTTCATCTTCTACTATTTTTTGCAATGCATTCCTACGCGAAACATCTTTTGATGAATCTAATAAAGCTCTTAAGCCTGCAACGTTCAAAGAAAGTAATGCAATTTTTTTACCTTTTACTGTTATACGTGGACAGTCTGAACGTATGATTGGATTCGTCGACTTATTGGTATTTGATTTTTTTCTTGTCTTTTTTTCCTTAAACATTCCACCTTTATTATATTTTTAACATTCTATCTTTATTATAAAAAAATATAATCATTTTTATAATTGACCTTTTTAGAAAATAAAAATAAGTTATAAAAAGCGTATTTATTTAGAATAAATAAACAATTTAAACGGAATTCCCCTCTACAGCTTTCATAATCCGGACTTAGGACCCGGCACATTATTTTATATAATTTAATGTGGTGGTATTACTTTTTCTTTGTTTTTTCTTTGTATTTTTGTTTTTTATATTTTTTTGTAGTTTTTTGTGTAGTTTTTGTGTAGTTTTTGTTTAGTTTTTAATTTTTTTTGTTTTTATTGTAACGGTAACAACTCATGAATGGTTTCTAGTTCATTTAATGAAACTTTTGATAATTGTTCAAAACATTCTAAACACATTACTTGCCCACTCGTACAATTTATTTTAACATGTTTTTTTAATTTTTTGCAAAAATTACATGTATTCATATTTTTCAAAAATGAATAAACAGTATCTATATTTACATCTCCATGTCTAGGAAATACTGTTACTTTCAAATGCGGATGTATATATTCAAGAAATAAAATATTATTTTTATATTTTTTTTTGGTTATTTCATTTTGTGGTATATAGCTTATGTTTTGTGTCCAATCTCTACCTAATACTTTTAAATCAAATATGAATAGTTTTTTTCTAAATGTCACTATAAAATCATTTAATGCTTCAGTATTAATATTATCAATATATTCAATTTCATTAAATATTTTAATTTCTTCTATTTTAAATTTGTGTTCTTCATCAAATTCTTTTGTTAAAATATTAACAATTTTATTTAAAATAGTATCAGAATTTGCTTTAATATCAATTTTACGCTTTAATACTTTACGCTTTACAGGTAATTTGACATCATAAATTCTAAAACTATCCATAATTAAAATACAAATATTCCTTTAATATTTAATATTACTAAAGCTTATAAATAAATATACATCATTTTTATTTATTAATCAAAAACTTTTGTATATTTTTTTTTTTAATATTAAATTTATTGTTATAAATATTTATATTGTTATTATTTTCTTCTATTTCTTGAATTAAAGTTTTTTTTAAAATTTTAAGATTATGTAATAGTAATTCAATTTTATAAATACTACAATTTATGTTGTCTTCTTTTATATTATATTCATCCTGATTAAATGAAAAATATACTAATTTGTTATTATTTTCAGTAATTTGTTTATCTATAAATTCAGTTTTGAATATAATCTCTATAATATCATTTGAAATATTTTTATTCTTTTCAAATATATAAATTGTATATGAATTATATTTCAAAATTCGATGTACAATATTGTTAGATATTGTGAAATATATATTAGAATTTGGGTTGATTTTAATTTGAAAATCAGAATAAATTGCAGTATTCCAATACATTTTGAAATTATTAGGAATTTTATTATTAAATAAATGTAGCCACTCAAAAGTATAAGAAGAAATTCCTAAATTAAACGGATTTATTGGATATAAATTTATTTCATGATCTTTATATTTTAAAATATTATTATAATTCTTTATTAAATTTGTTTTGTCGTTATTTGACAAACTTAAAAATTCTTCGAATAACTGTTTAGAAATTTTAGTAATATTTATATTTGTTAACTTATGGATTACATTTTTATATAAATTATCTAAACTATCAACTATCTTGTAACATGAATCTAATTTCTCTCTCTTATTTAATAAAATTGAAGGATCTGTCAAAACATCATTAATATAAAACTCATTAAATACTTTCTCCCATTCTAACGTATTATCCATATTCTCTAATAATTTTATTATCTCTGTATTCCAGTTATTCCAATTTAACATAATATATAAATTATTTTAAAATTATATTTTTAAATTTGAAAATTATTAATTCTTTAAAATTATACTATATTCTCAAATATTGCTCTTAAACTATTTAAAGCATTATTCTTTTTATTTTAATAAATGGAAGTTTCAAATAATACATTTATTAATCACGAATTGAATGTCGGACAATTAAATTCAATGATTAATGAAATTGAAACAATGTCTAGCGAACAACACGAGCAAATCTTAAATATTATAAATGATAATAATAATGATTTAAATTATACAGAAAATGATAATGGAATTTTTATCAAATTAAATACATTAACTATTGATGTCATTTTAAAAATATATAAATATGTTGAATCAACTCGAAATGACACAAATGATATTCAAACAGCTGTTCAAACATTTGAATCATATGAACATTTGAATAAAAACTGTTTCAATACAAATACAAATACAAATACAAATACAAATACAAATATTATTCCAAATGATTCAAATGAACACTCAGATATAAATGTAGAAGATTGGAAGATAGCAATCATCGAAAAAATGAGAAACAGTTCAAAAACTAAAACTAAAAACAAAAAAAGTAATAAATAGAGAATAAAATAAATTATATAATCATGAAGAACATTAACGAATTCACAAATATTTTACTCAAAATAAATAGAAATACATCTACAAACCAATTACATTATTGGGAAGAATTTAACTTTTTTGATAAAAAGTTCTATTTTTCTCAAATAACAACAAATATTTTTAATATTTTGTCAAATAATAAAGGCGTTACTTTAACCAAAAATGAATTCGCGGATGCATTAGAATTGAACATGAACGAGGATGATGTAATTGTTAATGAATTGTATAATGCAATTACTCATGAAACATCATTATCTATTTCTTACATTGAATTTCATAATTTTTTATCTTTTGGGACAAAGAAAGATATAAAATTACTAGTTCAAAATATTGATTTATTATCAACTTTCAAAAGCAAAACTACAGAATTTGAACCAGAGCCGGAGCCAGAGCCTGAACCAGAGCCTGAACCAGAGCCTGAACCAGAGCCTGAACCAGAGCCTGAACCGGAGCCGGAACCGGAGCCAGAGCCTGAACCAGAACCAGAACCGGAGTCGGAACCAGAACCAGAACCGGAGTCGGAACCAGAACCAGAACCAGAACCTGAACCAGAGCCAGAGCCGGAACCAGAACCAGAACCAGAACCAGAACCAGAACCGGAACCAGAACCAGAACCAGAACCAGAACCAGAACCAGAACCAGAACCAGAACCAGAACCAGAACCAGAACCAGAACCAGAACCAGAACCTAATTATTTATATGAATTAGATTTTAATGAAAATGAATTAGATTATAAATATACTAACAACATTTTTCACAAAATGAAATTATGGTTTCAACAATTATTTGGTTACTAATTAAATTTTTATTCATTTTATTTTTTTGCAAAAAAAATGATTATATTTTGTCTCTTTGGTACTAAATATTTTCATACAAAATATAAGTTATGGGAGGAGAAATAGATATATTGACTCAAAATGTTGTTAACAATAGATCAGTTACAAGAACCGGTATAAATTTAGTAATAACAGAACAAGAATCAATCTTAAATACTATTTCAAATCAAGTTAATAATACTATTTCAAATCAAGTTAATAATACTATTTCAAATCAAATTAATACTTTATCACTAGATGCGAATAATACCATTTGGTTGAGTTCAAACAATTATTCTATTGATAGATTACCACCAGAACCGGATCCATTATCAATAAAACTAAACATAATTAATTTTAGTATTCCACCATTATTTTGGAATGAATACTTCTCTAAAAGAATAAATCTCAAATATTATAGATCTAGGAGATTAAAGCATTATGATCCGCAATTATATAATATTAAATTTACACTGAGTGGAGAACCCACACGCGATAAACAACGACAATTATGTTATTCAAAAACATGTCAACCAGCAAGAACACAGCCTTTGGCATTCAATACAAATGAAAAAAGGGAAATTGACAATAGAGTATTAACATTTGCGTTTAATAATCCTGAAAATCCAAATTTGCCCAGAATCATCGATTGGATGAAATATAGAAATGTATGGTATTTATCATGCGAATTTATATGTATTGGATGTATGTTGCCTTTTCAATGTTATGATCTGGAAGATAATGGAAGTTGTCCAAGATGTAGAGAGAATAAATATGTTATACATAATAACTTGGGTAAACACAAATATATTCGTTTAGTTCCTTTAGTTCCGATTTCAAATGGTAATAGAAAATTTAGTAGTATTTATGAAGTGTGGCCAGCCATAAAAGCCAAACCAGAATTTTCCTTGTTGACGTGGAGGAAAGCATATTTTACAATGAAAAGTGCCCTTGAATCCAACTTAGCTGCTTTCTCAGCGTTACAACAAGCATATGTCGCAAAGAAAAATAGATCGGATGTAGGAGTTGAAGAAAGTAAATCGGATTCCGACTTGGCTGCCTTCCCAACGTTACATCATGAGTATAATATTCTTTATACTCAAAATAATGTTAACGATGTCAATCTAACGGACATTACATCGTTGAAACAAGCATATTTTTCAATGAAAAGTGCCATTGATTCCAACTTGGCTGCTTTCTCAGCGTTACAACAAGAATATTCTGAGCGATATCCTGCAGAGATAGAGTATCAGTCGCAAAAGAACAAGGAGCACGCTGCACTTATCGCCGATGTTAACTGGAGAAACCTTTATGCGGCAACATCCGTGGAAGGCTTGACTCGCCACAGCGGGTCACTCTTGACATGCAGGAGGTACAGTGATTTGACGGAAAGCCATGAAAGAGATATCGTGCACGAGTTGCACGACTACGAGGCAAATGGCGGCAACATCAACACCATTTACCAGAATATCAATGACGCGGCGAGCGCGCGCGTCTGGAACATGTTCTTAACGAACTACAAGTCTTTTCTTCGGAATAGAGATGAATAAATTATTTGATAAATTTAATATATTTAAAAATTGATTGATCCAAAGATACAAAATTAATTCATAATTATAATCTTAACTATACAAAACAAACAAACAAAACAAAACAAAACAAAACAAAACAAAACAAAAACAAAACAAACAAAAAAACAAACAAAACAAAAGAATGCTACCGTTACATAATTATTATGTAATGTCGGGTCCCAAGTCCGAAATTATAAAACTGCAGAGGGTTAAAATAAAAAACATAATAAAATAAAAATAATTTTAAATTGATTTTTTTATATTTACTTTACATCGTCTTGTTTTTTTATTAAATTCGCATAATTTACTAGCCTTTTCCCCTTTTTTTCTAATAATACTACAACGATTTGTTTTTTCATTGTATTTACACAATGTATTATCTGACTCCGGTTCTAATTCTAGTTCTGATTTTGATTCCGATTTACTTTCTTCAACTCCTACAATTCCTTGTTTATAATCACTTCTAGCATTTTCTAATTCGGATTCAGATTTACTTTCTTCAACTCCTTGTCTGTAATAATCACTTCTAGCATTTTCTAATTCGGATTCCGATTTACTTTCTTCAACTCCTTGTCTGTAATAATCACTTCTAGCATTTCCTAATTCAGATTCAGATTCGGATTCGTATTTCGATTCTGATTCGTATTTCGATTCTGATTCGGATTCGTATTCTGAATCATTTTCAGGTTTATATTCAATCTCCTGCTCAAATTTCAAATTTTCTTCTTCGTTTTCTTCTTTATTTGACTTATTTAGATTATCTTCGATTATTTTTCGAAATTCTGTAGAAAAATCATCAACTGTCAAATCAAATATTTTATCTCCTTTTTGTGAGAAAAATACTGGATATTTTTTAGTAAGTAGTTTTTTTTTGGGATTTCTAATTTTATGAAATAGAAGAAACTTATTTGATTTAGATTCCGGTTTATAAATATCGATTCCTTTCTCTTCCAATATAATTATATTTTTATTTATCTCTTTTGCAATATCGTCAAATTTATTTTGCTTTTGCCAGTTTTTTAGTTTTTGTTTATTTTTGAATTCACTATCTATCCATGTAAATTGACTTTTATAATCAAATTTAACATTATTATGAAGTATTTTCTGCCAAATTATTGGAAGATATAATCCATCACTAGGGATTATATAATCAGACTTATTTACTATTGATTTATTATTAAATTGGGCAGAAGATATATATTTTTTGTATTTATTTTTTTTTTTGATATTTTCTACAAAATTTTGTTTGTCATTAATATTTTCAAATTCTATAATATCTTTATCAAACTCATTATTCTTTAAGTCACTGAAAAAAGTAGGAGTATTACCAAATAAAATATCCTCTTTTCTATTATTGTTATACTCTATTTCTTTTCTAAGAATAGTAGCATATTCTATATTTGTTGGAGAATCACTTAAACTCTCTAATATGGGTTCAAGAGCTTTTTTAATATCAATTGAATTTTCTGTATTCTTATATTTTTTATTATATCGCTTACTTACTTCCATACAAAATAAATCATAATTTTTCCAATAGTTTTCAAATTTATTTATATATTGGTTAGCATTATCTTCATCAATCATATTTTGATTACATGTGTACATAGGTCTAAGTATCTTTTCCTTAAGTTGTTCCAAAATATCATTTTTTACTTCAGATTTTTTAACTGTAATTATTGGAATTTCTGTATCAGATTCTAAGATAATTCCAGTAATATTATTTGAATTAATTTCAGAATCAACTGTGTAATAAAGTGGGTTAAAAGAATATTTCTTATGAATTGTTTCATCATTTATATTACTAATTCTTTTTGATAAAGTGGTATAAAAATCATAGGCTTCGTTTAAGGTTGGTAAATTATCACAAGGATAGTCATATATTTCATCAATATTTTTAATGATAGATGTTTTCAATATTGGAATTAGAAAATCTTTACCATTATGTTTTATCATAAATCCAATACAGTTATTATATGTATTAATTAGTTGAGATTCTATTTCATACTTCAATATCCCTAATATTTTTAGTGTTTTATAATAATTAAAACAATTTTTATGAAAATTATTTATTCTTAAATATTTTAAATAATGACTGTTATAAGCAATTCCACAATTATTTTTAAGAGGAACAATCGCATTCCATATTTCACTAGTATCAAATAACGGCTGAGGTTGAAATTCTCTATTTCCGTTATTGTCAATAGAAATATTTACACAAGGTTCATAATAATATTCATTATTACTTTTATAAAAAATTACAAAGGCAGATTTACACTTATTATATGCTGAAAAATTATAGTAATAATTTTCAGCATTCATTGGACAAATATACTTTATTTTCTCCCAATCATATACATTATTTTGTTCTACGACTTCAAATAAATATAAATCCAAACCTTTTTCCCAAACAACACCTGGAAAACAAAGTATTGGCCATAAAATTTCGTGATCATGAATTATTTCCGGGTCTAATAAATAATTACTGAAATTTATATAAGCAGTATATAAATACATTGAATCTCTTTCCGTAATGTTTTGCTCTTTTACCCATTTCGTATATTCTAGTATAGCATTTTCTTTAGCTTTTTCTGCATTTTCTGCATATATATAGACGCCAGGTGATAGAAAATATTCCCATTTTTTATTTCCTTCATTATCAACTGTAAAGCGTATGTAAGGTGGCAACTTTTTATCATTATTTTCAATATTTTTTTCTATTGAAGAAAATAAATTAATCAAATTACCATTACAAATTCTTTTAAGTTGTCTTGCATTTCTGCATTTTTCTAATATATCTTTAATAAGTTTTTCTTTAGTTGTTTTATTAAATTTTGAAATTAATTCTAAAAAACAATCCTTATATATAACTTGATCATATATACCATAGCGTAATACAAATTGGCATTTCTTTTTTGGGAATTGAGCATTACCATTATTATCAATATCTGTTACATTTCTAAACATTTTATGCATGGAATTTGGCAAATCTGCAAATGCATCATATTCTAGAAATTCTTTTGTTTTTTGCATTACATAATTTGATTGTGTGGTTTTTCTAACTTTTGTTTCGGGAGTTTTTCCTGGTTTAGTTTTTATACAAGGCCACACTTCATAATGTTTTTTACCAGTTGGTTTTGGATCCGGAACTAAACGAATATATTTTTTATTTGGGATTTTATTATGTACAACATATTTATTCTGCTCACATTTTGGACATACATGTTTGCTTTTATCTTTCAAATCATATGATGCAAAAGGTAACATACATTCAATACATAAAAATTCAGCGAGTAAATACCAAATATTTCTATATTCGAACCATATAGCTCTTTCTCTACTTCCTTCAGGTACAGGATTAGTAATAAAAAATTGTTGTAATCTCTTAATAATTTCAAATTTTTCTTTTTTATTAAACGCAAAAGGCTGTGTATCATTTGGTTGACATGATTTTGGATAATCCCATTTTTGTTTTTTGTTGCCTGTGGGTTTCCCATCTTTTGTAAATTTAATACTATATAATTGTGGATCATAATACTTTAATCTCTTAGATCTATAAAATTTGATATTTGTCTTTTTAGAGATATTTTCATTCCAAAATAATGGCGGAATACCAAAATTAATTCTGTTTAGTTTTTGTGATAATGGGTTAGGTTCTTTAGGTAATTTATCAATAGAATAATTATTTGAACTCAACCATATATCATTATCATTATTTTCAGATTCTAATTCTAAGTCTATTTCTTCCGGATCTTTTATCGATATTGGCTGCTCAACCTTTGATTCTTCTACTACATTTGATTTTTTCTTTTTCTTTTTATTTAGAGATTGTAGTTTTTGTTGTATTTCACTCATTCCACTTGTTTCATTCATTTCACTCATTCCACTTGTTTCCCTTGTTTTACTTGTTTTATTTACCTCAGATTCGGTTTGTTCTATGTTTTTTTTATATTTATTATTGACATTTTTCTTCTTTCTTTTTCCTTTATTATTTAAATCTTCAACATTTGTATTATATACACTATATATCATTTTTCGTAAGATATTTGTGCAATACTCTAATTCATCAAAACTTTTTCCATGATAGGTTACAATAATATGATTATCTTTAGAAGTTAAAAATAATTTATTTCCGGAATGTGGATCATTTTTAGATATTTTGAGAGTACCACTCTTTTTATCTACATGCTCATTAGAATCTTTTTGTGAAATCATAAAAATCATCCCAAGTTTATCTGCAAGGACTAAACTATCTTTACCATTTTTTTTAATTATAGAATCAATAGCACCATTTAATTCATTAGATAAAAAATTTTTTGTTTTTATAAATCTATAAAAAAATTTATTAGATTTTTCTTCAAATATTAAAAATGGATTCATTTTAGTTACTATTTTTTCATATAATTTATCTAGTAATGTTACTGTACTCTCGTCAGAATTATTCATAATTGAAAAATGGTATTTTATATTTCTATAAACTATTTGTTCAAAATTGGGAATTTTTATTTTATGATCCTCTATATTTTGTATTGGTAATATTATTTTTGATACAATTATGTCGAAAATTTCTTCAAAAACTATATCATCATTATCAACACTATTTATTGAATTAGCACTACTTGTTGAATTGATTGACATAGTACCATGAGTATTAATATTAACAAAATTTCTCCTACCTTTATGCACAAATTGAAATTGTATAAATTTTTCATCACTCTTTGTGTTGCTAGACCACTTTTCCCAAAAAGGAGAGTCAATTTCTTTAGTAATAGATGGTCTATAGACTTTTGTTGATTCTGATAATCTTGATATAGGAATTACTTCACATGGTTTAAAACGTCTGTAAATTCTCTCTAAATTTATAATCATATTTTCATCCACAATTATTTGAACATCTCCATAAATTAATAAAGAACCGATAATGTTTACGGGAAAATACTGATCTGAAATGGGTAAACTTTCAATTTGAGTAACATATTTTGTATGTAATATTGTATTTTGCATGTAATTTGAAATATCCGTATCTAAAGGATTTACTTTCATTTTTCTTTTACATGATTTATAAATAATTGCATTTGCTGATATATTTGTCGAATAAATACAATTTATTTCTTTTTCTTTAATTTCTTTAATCATCATATAATTATTTTTATTTATATCCGATTCGCTAAAATCTTTACTTTTGTTTTCATTAGTAATAAATGGAGAATTGTTCGGATTTTGCCATAAATATATTTCATTTAGAGAAATTGATTTTGTAATAATGTATGCACATATTTTCTTTTTTAATTGTTCTATAGTATCAAACTCACTAATTATTTGAGGAATAATATTTTGATTATCTTCGTTATCATTCTTATTTTTATTTACTTGGAATATATATTTCATGTAATTGTCATGTTTATCGAATACTTTGATTACAAAATCTAAATTTTTATCAACCATATTAATATAAAATATATTTTATTTGAAATAATAATCAACATAAATAAACAACATAAATAAAAATGATTCAGTATATACCTTTAAATTATAAATAACTAAAATATTATAGATAACTACAAATAATCCGAATTAATCGGATTCAATTATATTTTAAAATATGAATATTGTTACTCGTCCGAAATATAAAAATTTGAGCGAAGAAATTTTTTGGACTTGTAAAGGATTTAATAAAAACTATGAGAAAGAATCTGAAATTATCAAAAGTCATAAAATGAATATTGGGGATATAGTCTATGTCGGATCATCAAATGATTCAAGGCCCGAATACGGATGGGGAATTGTATTTGATAATAATGGACATTATTTAAGTGGTGAGAATGATGGATCATATTTATTGATTAATATAATGAGTACAACAGATAATCATTTAACTAAGAATCATGTAAAACTTAAAAAGTATATTCAAAAACATAATATCAAATATGAAAACATATTTCGTGACATTATGAATAGTGATTTAGATTTTACATGGTTTGATCTAGATTATTATGGAACAGATGAATTTGATTCCATTGTCAATAATTATAAGAAATATAATTTATGGTAACACACACACACAAAAAAAACTAAAAAAAAATATTTATTATTCAAACTAATAAAGTAAATAAAAAACAAAAACAAAAAAAACACAAAAACAAAAAAAACACAAAAACAAAACAAAAAAAACAAAAAAAAGTAATGCTACCGTATTTATTATATGTGTCGGGTCCCAAGTCCGAAATTATAAAGAGCTGCAGAGGGATTTTTTTTATTCTAAATAAAATTATATAATAGTGGTGATGACTCTACTAACTTATGTATAATTACTTTTTCAGATGAATAAAACTGAACAGCTAATTTAGCATTTTCGGATGCAGTATTCATAAAAAAATAAGTACTTAAGAGTAATATATATTTTAACATATAATAATAAAACCTGTTTATGTAAAATAATAAATAAAAATAATGGAAGAATATTTCAATACAATTGATAACTCTTATAAAGAAAAGATACAAAACAAAGATCATGTATTAGTACAAGAGATGATTCAGTATGTTCGACCATTTGTTACAAATTTTTTGAAAATTGATAAAGATATTTGCGATAAAGAATGGATTTTATTCAATATAAAAAAATATTCAGATTGTAAAAAAAAAGATGAATATATTTATATAGCTGATTCTATTGTTGCCGGAAACGGAATTAATTTTGAATCTATTACAGAAACTAGAAATGTAAATGAAACATTAAATTTATTAAAATCTTTACCTCAACCAGAGCAACGCACTAAAGAGTGGTATGAATATAGACACTCTGTAATTACTGCTTCTTCATTATCAAAAGTGTTAGAAACAAAATCTTCATACCAGTCTATTTTAAAAGAAAAAGTTCTTCCAGAATCAGAAAGGCCTTTTGTCACCTCAAAAGCTTTAAGTCATGGAATTCGTAATGAAGAAATAGCACAAATAATTTATGAATTAGAAATGAACTGTAAAATTTCAGAATACGGATGCATACAACATCAAACAATAAAACATCTTGGTGCGAGTCCAGATGGAATTGTTACTCAAACGAATGATCCCCTTCTATTAGGCAGAATGCTTGAAATTAAATGTTTATATTCACGTAAGCTCACCGGTATTCCAAAATATAATTATTGGATTCAAATGCAAATTCAGTTAGAAACATGTAATTTGGAATATTGTGATTTTTTTGAATGTAAAATCAATGATAATTTAACTGAAGAAAATTTTTACAACAAAATCGAAACGGAAACAATAAAATCATATTATGGGATAATTATTGAATATATGTCTGAAGGAAAAACAAAATGGATTTACTCAAAATTAAATCAATCTATTGAGGAGTTTAAGAAATGGCACGACGAAAAAATTGACTTATTTATCGAAGATGATAATAACAATAAATGGTATAATAAAACATATTTTTGGGAATTAAATAAGTATTCATTAATTACTGTAAAGAGAAATAGAGATTGGTTTAATTTTATTAAACCAATACTTAAAGATTTTTGGTCAGAAGTCGAGGAAAAACGAAAAGAAATTGAAAGGGATTCATCTTTAATTCATAAATTTTTTCCAATCAAAGAAACAAAAAGAAAAAACTCTTTTACAGGAATTGACAAATCAGTATGTTATTTAAATGGTGATACGGACGATGATGAATTTGTATAAACAAAATTAAAACTCTTTTGTGTTAAAATAAACAATAAAATCACAATAAAAATGATATTAAAGTAATTATGATAAATTAGTATTAGATATTAATATGAAATATTTAATTATTTTTATTCCTTTTTTTTCTTATTCTTTTGATCATTTTAAAAAAATAAATATAAATGAAATGAAAAGTTTAATTAAAAAAGATATTATATATACAAATTCTGAAATAATGAGTAAATTGATATATAAAAAAACATTACAATCATATGAATTAGAAGAAATTGAGGAATTAAAAAGAAAAAATTCTAATTTATTTGATTATTCGCGTCAAATTTATAATGATAATAAATATTTATATTTTGGGTGGACAAAATATGACACTATTTGTAATAGTGAATCTCAAATATATTGTATTCTAGAAATAATTAAATCAAATTTGAATAGTATAAATATTTTAAAGATACAAAATATTGTAGAAAACCCAAAATTAATATTAGATTACAATGATATTCAAGTGTTTAACAGACATATTAACGCATTAGCTAAAATTAACAATATGACAATAAATTTTGAAAATTTAAAATCATTAAATAATGGTAGATGGTACTTAAATTTGATTTATATAAAATAAAAGACATCTGCAACAAAAATAACGTTATATAAGCTGCAGAGGTTTTTTTTATAAATATATTAAATTATTGTATAAATGAAAAAATTGTTATTAAGTATTTACGCTGAACAAATTGCAAATGATATATCACTAAATAACAACTATAATAAACCTTTAACACTCAATGTTATGAATGAAATTTTACATTTAATAAAATCAGAAAAAAAAATGCAATCTGTTGACGAATTCCGTAAAATACTATCTATTTTGTCTTGGGGTAGTATATTACACAATTCTACTCCAAAATATATAATAAAGGAAGCTTACATAATTCTTATGAATTCATTTGGAAAAAATAATAAAGAATATTTAGATATAGTATTCGAAGGTAATTCATATAATAATAATTATAGATCATTCATTATTGTTTTATTAGAAAATAATACTGTTTGTGCAGCATGTATAGTAATTGAACACCAATTAAAAAAATCCAATAAAAAAAAGGTTATTACATGGGAGGCTCAATTTCTTTCATCATTACAACCAAATAAAGGTTATGGTTCAAAAATATGGAATTTACTTACAGACTTAGCATCAAAAAGAAATAATATAGATGCTATTTTAGTACCGTCTACCAAAAAAGCTCTACCATTTTGGTTAAAGCAAAATTCTAAAAATTGTCCCATACACAACACTATATTAATTGATGATGATTCACTAAATATAAATAAATTAGATAAATATACAATAAAAAAAAAACCTTGTGATAAATTATATAATTTATATTCCATGAGTAAATCGAATATATCTTTTAAATCGCCTTATAAATGGTGTATTCAAGATACAATTCATGTATGGTTTTTACCAAAAAGAAAACCCTTGCAACTCTTATTTTCTTGAAGATTAGAACTGGAATAATTTTGTGGCATTCTCCAAAAATTAAGGTATAGGGAGTTCTTTGGTTTTTTGTAAAAAAAATCCTTCTGCAGCTTAAATTCCGGACTTTGGACCCGGCAAAGTATATTATTTAATATACGATGGTAGCATTACTTTTTTTTTGTTTTTTTTGTTTTTTTTTTGTTTTTTTTTGCTTTTTGCTTTTTGTTGCTTTTTTGCTTTTTTGCTTTTTTGCTTTTTTTGCTTTTTTGCTTTTTTTTGCTTTTTTGCTTTTTGTTTGCTTTTTAGTCTACGGTTTGCCAGACAAGTTTCAAATTTGAAGACATGGGTAGTCTTCGGGGTCCTTTCCCTCAGCAATGAGTAGCCGCTTAAGGTCATACGGTACCCATTCACCGTTTGGTAGTTGTTGCATAAATCTCTGTATACGTTTTGGCTTATCAGCTTTACACTCATCGGCGTTTTGCTCATCAGCTGTACACTCCTCGGCTTTTTGCTCATCAGCTGTACACTCGTCGGCGTTTTGCTCATCAGCTTTACACTCATCAGCATCTCCATCAGCATTTTGCTCATCAGCTTTACACTCATCGGCGTTTTGCTCATCAGCTTTACACTCGTCGGCGTTTTGCTCATCAGCTTTACACTCATCGGCGTTTTGCTCATCAGCGTTTTGCTCATCTGCACAAACAGGCGTCCAATCCATAGAAGATGAAGAGGGTACCTTGCACAAATAGACCCAGTTGCAGCTCATACTTTTCGATGAGATATCTACGAGGGTAATCGGGCTAAGCACTTTGTTTAACTCCTCTACCATCAATCCAATACCCGCATTTTTCCAGTCAGAGAATCTGTGGCAGCGAGTTGCAGTATCCCAATATCCAGTGAAATAAGTTGATGGCTTGATCCTCAACTTAAGAGACAGAGGTTTATCAATCTTTAGATGGATGTTCCATAACCTATACTCCTGGTCTTCATCTGGATCAAAACATTGTGACAGTCTAGTCGCAATGAATTCTAGAATGTTCTCTTTCAGTGCGTCACGAATGGTGTTACTGTCTTCTCGCAAGTCCTGAAGATACTTCTTGTACTTCTCGCTTTTTTGTTCTTGCAATCTTTTGTACCCTTCGTCTCTGCTTGTGCGCAAACCTTCAGCCGTCTTTCGTAAAGCATTGAGATCAACGCTCATTGTCGAAAGTGTTAAACGGTAGAAAGACTTTAAAAGTCCAGTGTTTTACTAATTTTTATTATTTATTAGTTTAAGATCATAATTAAATCATTTTTTTTTTAATCCATACTTTTTTGTTTGTTTTTGGTTGTTTTAATTAATGAGTTAAGAATGAGAAAAAGTATTCCGTTACACTGGACATTATATCTCGAAAATTTACAATTGATGGTATTTGTATATCATATTCTTTATAAAAACAAAATATAAATTCAATTACATCATTGTGTATTAACTTATCACTATTTTCTATATATCGTACTATATCGTTAAAATGTTTTAATACAAATTCAAAAGCTTGAATATTATATGTATCAAGTGTATAAGTTGATTCTAAATAAATTAAGTAATCTTTTTTATATTTATGAGGCAGTTCAAACATTAATTTTGTAGTTATCTCTCTTGCATATTTCCAATTCAAAAAACATCTCTTTTGTGTATGAATTCGTTTGAGTCTTGGTAAAAATTTACATATTTCTCTCTTTGATTTTGTATCAATGATATTCATAAGTAAATTGTTTGAGAATACTTTGAATATTACAAAGTCTATCTTATAACTAAATTCACTTATAATAAAATATAAAATCCATAAATATATTACTTAAAGAATAAAAACAATTCATTTTTATCTGTATTTAATCAGAATTAGTCACAGTTTTAGTTTTAACTTATTCAATTTTGATAAATCTTTACTTATTCATTTTTGATAAATTGTATAGACTTATGGCAGCAATTTGTTTTTTTTCCATTTTTTTTACACAATCATTCATTTTTCTTTTTATATTTTTTTTCCGAATATTAATTATATCATTTATATTTTCTAATGTTGGATGAGTAACATAAACACACTTGTTTTTGTGAAAAGAATTAAATAAATAATTATTAAGTTGTCTATGACAAGCTGAAAAATTCAAATTAGATGATCTTGGACATAATATTTTAGATACTTCCATTTTATCTTTTATTATAATAACAATTTTATTGTCATTATCATATTCCCATAAAATAAGATGAGAATATTTTTGTTGGTTGCTTAAAAGTATATAAAGTTTGTGTAAAAAACCACTTTTTTCGATGTTATTACTACTATTTATATTATTATTCTTTTCAGGAAAATTTTCAATGCAATCTATAAAATAATGTTCTAGAAAATGTCCCTCGAAATATTCAGTAAATGGTTCAATAAATTGATCAATAAATTGTTCTAGATAAGGATACGCTTCAATTAAAAGAGTTTCATTTGATTCTTCTCTAACTTTATATATGTTATCATAATTTTCAGGATGTTCTTCAATTAATTGATTTATTCTATCATCAAAGTTTTCTACAGATTCTTCTGCTAACTTATCTAATAAATTATTTGTTGAATTAGATTTTCCATTAATCCTATTAATAATTTCACACATATTAAAAATTATTTTTAAATATAAATATAAATATAAATATAACCTCTGTATTTTTACTTGTTTTATCAATAAAACTATTCATTTTTATAACCATAATAATAAATTATATATCTCTTTTTAAAATTTAAAAAAAATTTAAATTAATGGAATAATATATACCAAGATGTCTAACACATATCTGAATCCCAGTTTAATAGAACTACAAGATTTAGATTTTCAAAAATTAGATATTCAACCCGGATCTGCACAATTAATTCAAACCGATTTCGGTATAACTCATGCAGGAGTTATTAATGGAATCACATTTGAGGTTGATCGTGTTAATCAAGAACTAAAAAAAACGATTGGGGATGTTAGTTTAAATACTAATAGTCAACAAACTAAATTTTACG
>Ga0099799_10008_pt1 | contig 73116 bp, 55 predicted proteins | sample Uncmet6_SortLC_1_FD_89033 | JGI IMG/M metagenome (GOLD analysis project Ga0099799, IMG submission 89033) | Marine eukaryotic communities from CALCOFI LINE 67, Pacific Ocean - CN11_C50_N6_SortLC_1 | ecosystem: Environmental > Aquatic > Marine > Oceanic | place: Pacific Ocean: Monterey Bay...
AATGACAGATTATTTGTATTGAAAGAAGTATTACCGAAAAGTATTAATAATAATCACCTTTCTGAAGATTTATTACAAATAATACTTTTATATACACCAAAATTATTGAGTAATGAAAATATTCGTGAAGTTTTAAAAGCTTATTTATCAGATGATGAAAATCTAAAAAAAATAATTAAGTTAGAATATGGAAAAATAAGTAACTGGGAAGTATCTCATGTAACAAATATGAGTAAGTTATTTCATTATAATCGTACATTTGATGAATATATTTCTAATTGGAATGTATCTAATGTGACAAATATGGAATCAATGTTTTTAGGAGCAAAAAAGTTTAATCAATCTCTCAATTCTTGGAACATATCTAATGTGACTACTGTAGATAGTATGTTTGCAGAAGCTGAATCTTTTAATCAACCTCTGAACAATTGGAACGTATCCAAAATTCAATATATGATGTGTATGTTTTATGGATCATCTTTCAATCAACCTATAGATAATTGGAATGTATCTATGGTAAAACATATGTCAAGTATGTTTGGTTATAGTAATAATTTCAATCAATCTATCAATAATTGGGATGTTTCTAATGTGATAGATTTGAGAAATATGTTTCTTGGAGCAAAATATTTTAATCAACCTCTTAATAATTGGAATGTATCTAAAGTAACAACTATGAATGGAATGTTTTCTTTGGCATTACGTTTTAATCATCCTTTAACTAAGTGGAACGTGTCTACTGTAATAGAGATGAATAATATGTTTAATAAAGCAATATCTTTTAATCAATTACTTGATAATTGGGATGTGTCTAATGTGACGGATATGCATGATATGTTTTGTCATGCACAATCATTTAATCAACCTCTCAACAATTGGGATGTATCAAATGTAACAAATATGACTAGAATGTTTCAAGGAGCAGAAAATTTTAATCAACCTCTTAACAATTGGAATGTGTACAATGTTACGAATATGAGATGTATGTTTCAAGAAGCAGAATCATTCAATCAATCTCTCAATAATTGGGATGTATCTAATGTGATACATATTGAAAGAATGTTTTATAACGCAACTAGTTTTAATCAACCTCACAATAATTTTAAGCTAGATATTTTGAATATTTGACAAAAGCCTAGTTAGTATGGAAAATATGTAAATTAAATTACGATAACTGTTTTGATATATAACATAAATGCATTATATAAGGACAAAAATATGAAGTTAATAAAAGCAAAATATAAAAACTATAAAAATAAAAAAAACTACAAATAAAAAAAACAAAAACATTAATAAAAAATTAAAAAATTAAAAAAAAATAAAAAAATATAATGCCACCTCTATAATGTGCCTGGTCCCAAGTCAGGAAATAATATTAAAGCTGCAGAGGGATTTTTATAATAAATAATATTATAATATTATTATAATATTATTTATGATTTAGTTTTTTACTTTTTTTTTTAGGTTTTAAAATTGGAGAGTTTATGATTTACTTAGTGGATAATAAAGTATAGAACTTTGTTTTATATATGGTAGACTAAATATTTTTAGTTAATTCAATTTTAATAGATAATATTAAAACATTTGTATAAACATTTGTATAATACAATCGTCAAAATATAATTAATTGCTATTTTGGTACACTTATCCCCATTTGTATAGATTTTATGTAATCAAATATATGATCTCTCCAGTCTTCTAACAATCTGTGCAATCGAAATGTGATTTTGAACTTAAGAAAAACAAGCGCATAAACACAATGCAAAAGCTAGAAATAATAACACATATATAAAAAATATTGTTATTGGTATTCCAAATACAAATTTTGTGGTCTTGTTCAAAAAATTTTCTTCAACATTTTTACGTAATTGAACTCTAATAGATAATATCAAAACAGTGAATAATATAACCGCCAAAGTATATCCAATTACTATTTTGGTATACTTATTCATTTATATTTAGGTATTATTTTTTATTTTAAAAAATATTAATAAACTCTATATAAAAATGATTATTATTTTTATCTATTACATAAAATAAATTTATCAACAAATGAATACCAATGAATGTAAAATATGATAAATTAAAAAATGCACTGCCGGAAAGTGTAAAAAATCAAATAATACCAATTGAATTATTATCTATAATACATGTATATATTCCAAAAATATTAACTAACATAAATATTCATGAGACTATAACAGATTATTTATCAGATGATAAAAATATAAAACAACAAATTAAAGCAAAATATGGGAAAATTAATAATTGGGATGTGTCTCAAGTGACGAATATGAAATATCTATTCTTTAATTACAAAAATTTCAATGAAGATATTTCTAATTGGGATGTTTCCAATGTGACAAATATGGAAGCTATGTTTCGAGAAGCAAGATCTTTCGATCAACCTCTTAGTAATTGGAACGTTTCTAATATAGTTAATATGGAAGCTATGTTTCAAGAAGCAAGATCTTTTAATCAGCCTCTGAATAATTGGGATGTGTCTAATGTGAAACATATGGATTGTATGTTTTTTGGAGCAGAAACATTTAATCAACCTCTTAACAGTTGGGATATATCCAATATTCAAATGCAAGATATGCGAAACATTTTTCTATGGGCAATTTCTTTTCATAATTCGAATAATTATGAAATTACTATGAAGGATTGGATAAAGCGTAATGACGAAAAAATAGCTCGGTGTAGGGATGCACTAACTGCAAGTAATGCAGTTGTTGCTGCATTAGAAGAAAAAGTAAAAATTGAATTAACTAAACTTAATGCAAATAGGGAAATTGTTGCTACATTAGAAGAAAAAGTAAAAATCGAATTAACTAAACTTAATGCAAATAATGAAAATGTTGCCGCTTTAAAACATTAACTAAATAATTAAAAAGGCATGTTTTATAAAGCAACTTGTACTCAACTAACCTCTCAATCATTGGAATATTTCATATGTTACTAATATGAAAGACAGATTAAAAATAAAATGAAAAAAGAAAAACAAATTAAAAAAAGAAAAAAAAAAAAAAAAGAAAAGTAATGCCACCACAGTATATTATTAATACTATGCCGGGTCCAAAGTCCTGAATACTAAAGCTGCAGAAGGATTTTTTTTAGTAATGCAAATGATTAATGTTTAAATTTAACATTATATTTAATTGTAATTTCATTATCAATTTTTCTAGTATTGCCTCCCATTATATAGCTAAAAACTCGTGCTAGTGCCCAACTATCTGCAGTTTGATTTGGTCTTGATCCGGAAGTGTAAAAAGCTGCATACCCTTTTTTGTAAACTGCTTGCAACGCCTTTAATGGTATTTTTGTAACAGTAGATATATTTTTTAAATTTGTACGACCATCTAATTTATTTAATTCTTGATCATAAAATGAATGAAATTGTTTAGTCCAAGATGATTTTTTTGATTTATAATTTACTTTTGGTCTATTAGTTCCTTCAAATATTGATTTGATTTGTTTTTTGCGATCCGTTTTATTTAAACTTCTAGGCAGATATCGATTGGGAAATTTTCTTGTAAATTTTTTATATTTAATTTTTATGTTTCCACCTCTTTTTCTAGACAGATTCAATTGATTAACCATTAAATATATAATTAATAAAATAATTTTAAAATTGTTATTTAAAAAATAGTCAAATTGTTAATTACTTCGAATAAATACCTTCAACATCATTAAAGAAGAATCCTCTTAAAAATTCAATTTTGTCATCTGAAATTCTTTTAACATTAATGGACCATGGCCCCTTATAATTGTTAACACACCTCTGCGCCTCCTCGTAATCCGAGAACATAACGATACCTTTATTGTCCGTTATTATAGTTTGAGTGACGTCTCCAAATTTCGAGAGTTGACTCTGTAGTTCTTTGTCACTCTGTGGGGGCAAAGAGTTGTTCCAAAATACTTCTACTGTGCTAAATATACTGAAATCTCCATCGGTAACAAGCATATGATGAATAAATGCCAAACAATATATCCCACATTCAGAATCTAATTTTTGATGTTGCATTTTATTAATATTTATTTTAATATTTTCTGTTTCTCCTAACCCTAATACTTGTTTCCCTTCTTTTTCGAATTTATTAATAAATTCTTGTATTTCATCTGGTGGTTGGTCGCCGGTTGAATCAAAAAAAGATATTTCTCCTTTTTTCAAATGAATAAACAAAGCGATCCAATGTTGTCCTGGTTTGTCATGTGGATCTGTATTAAATATTATACCGAAATAATCGTATTTTCGATATAAACTTTCATAATTATATTTACATAATTTACTATGTAAGCAGTTATTATTTGTATCTTTTTCATCAAAATCAATCGGAGCAGGATCTATAAAATGAAATCTTTTATATTTATCTTGATAATATTTCATAGCCTTAGATATATCTATATTAGAGAGCCATTTATTTTTATTATATTTCCACTCCTTAGGCACTCGCGGTGGTGACTGTACTGTGCTACCTCCCCTTTGCCCTTTAGTTTTGTCTCTATAATTAGAAATATTTTCTAAAAATGGTTTACTTGTAAATTGTAACCATTTTTCTTCTCTGTTTGTATTAAAATTATTTTTTAAATCATTCCATAAAATAAATTTTGTTTTATTTTGTATATATTTAATTTTTTTATTTGGATTATCGTTGTTCCATTTTTTAGCAATATTAATTAATTTTTTTTTAGTATAACAGGTAATTTTATGATTATCAAAATTATTACACTTTTTTTTTTTAAGTGTATAAGTCATATATATATATATTAAAATATAATTAATGTGTATCAGAACTGATTTTAAAAAGTGGAGTGAATTAGAAAAAAAATGTCATAGAAATAAAACAAAAATTGGAATTCTAAATGATCAAATTAAAATATTAGAAAAAGAAAGTAACAAAAATCCTTTTGATTTTTTACAAAATACTAATAATGTCGATTTATATAATAAAGAACAAAAACAATTAATATGTGATAATATTGATATAGAAGATGAAATAAGAAGAATACCGAAACATATTAAAAAGGAATTGTGCGAGTCGATAACTGATTATTTTACTAATAAACATAATAAATTGAAATTAGAAGCGGATTTAGCAATTGAAAAAGTACATGAAGACATAAAAAGAAAAAATGTAATGAAAAGAATTAATATAACAGGCTCTTCTTTATTATTATTGATGAGTTTTTATTTTATTAAAAAAAAAGTTCAATAAGAAATACAATCAAAATCATAAAATAAAATAGATAGTCATTTTTTATTTTGTCATCTAATGGATTTTTATTTGTTAACCAACAGTTTTGAATTATAAAATAGCATAATGCAGATATTAGTAATGCTTTGATTAATCCCATTAATAATAAATAAAATAAAATATTTGGATTACATAATATGTTTAAAAATTGGAAGCAATTTAAATTTGGTATTATTAAATGGTGTGATTTTCTATCAGCTTTTTGTCTGTTATTTTTTGGTGGTATAATATTAGGACTTATAGTATTTTTAGGTCCAAATTCATTAATGTCTTTTGGTCCTGTGGTACCCGTTGTATTAGGAATTGGAGCTGTAATTGCTCCCATATTTTTTAGAATTGTATCATCACTGACAATTCAAGTTGGTCTTTTCGAAACATATAGTAGTTTTACTTGGTTATTTATTTTCTGTATTGTAGATGCAGTTTTATTATTTCTTGTTGTAAGAAGTTATATGAATCCTCAAATGTTAAAAAATTTGAAGAATATCCCTGCGTGTTTACCAGCATTTTCGGCATGTGTAATGGATGGTCAAGTAAATTCTTTAAATCCACAAAACTTAAGTGCTTTAGCTACAAGTAAAGCAAATGATTTAGTTTCACAAATTGCTCCACAAGTTGTTCCACAAGTTGCGCCACAATTTGTTTCACAAATTGCTCCACAAGTTGTTCCACAAGTTGTTCCACAAGTTGCACCACAATTTGTTCCACAAGTTGCACCACAAGTTGCACCACAAGTTGCACCACAAGTTGCACCACAAGTTGCACCACAAGTTGCACCACAAGTTGCACCACAAGTTGCACCACAAGTTGCACCACAAGTTGCACCACAAGTTGCACCACAAGTTGCACCACAAGTTGCTCCTGTATCTCAATCAACTATTACGGCGACTTCTAACTAATCATTCAAATGACACAAAAAATAAAATAAAAATGGTTAAATTGTATTAAAGAAATAATCAATAAACTAAATAAAGATGTATAATATTTTTTACTATTTATTAATGTTTCAATTGTCAACTTCAGTTTTATTAAAAAATACAATGCCTAGAAAAATGTTTTTGAATACATTAACCAGTGTAACAACTTTAAATTTCCTGGACTCTAATTTAGAAACTACGAATATGCAAAAATATAAAGTTGCTTCAAATGATAGATTATTGTATTTGTATGGTGATATTGACAATAGACGTTGTAATAAATTGGTACATGAATTAGAATCATTATCGGATGATACGAATGATCCGATTCACTTAAGAATACAATCATACGGAGGGGAAATTATACCTACTTTAAATGTAGTTGATACAATGAATAGAATATCGAACCCTATATATACTTATGTGGATGGTTATTGTGCTTCTGCTGCCACTTTAGTAAGTATTTCCGGAAAATTACGATTTATGGGGACCCATTCATTGTTTTTAATGCATAAATTATATGGTGGGAGTGAAGGTAATTACGATTCTCTTCGAGATGATTTTGAAAATGATAATTTATTGATGAGTTTTATGGAAAATATTTATTTAGATAATTCAAATTTAAATAAATTAAAATTAGATGAAATTTTAAGTCATCAAAATAAATGGATGAATTCATCAATATGTTTGGAATATGGTTTAGTTGACAAAATATTATAGAAAAAAATGATTTGGTAATATGAAGGTAAAGGGGTATAAACAATAATAGATTAATAGATTAATAAAGAAAAAAGAATATAAAACAGTTGTTATAAACAATATTATATAAATATAAAAAATATGTCAATTTCGGAATCTGTCTGCGATTCTAAAACAAAATCGAATGATTTTAAAAATTCTATTCATTCAAAACATTTGAGAAATGTTATTGACTCTATGTTTAAAAATGAGAAAACGATGTTAGCGAAACATCAAATAGAATCTTATGATCATTTTATGTCTGTAATGATACAGCAAATTGTAAAACAATATAATCCTATTATCGTCTATGGTAATTATTCTGAAGAATTTCAAAAACATGAACAAATTATTAAAATTAATATTGGTGACATTGCAATTCATCCTCCAATGATATATGAGAATGATGGAAGTATGGTAAAAATGTCGCCATCAGTTGCACGATTAAGGAATATGTCTTATAGTTCGAATTTACACGTTGATGTAAATATTGAAACAATATTGAGAACCGGAGCTTCACTAGAAAATGTAGAAATAAGTAATAAATCATTTGAGAAAATTTTGATTGGAAAAATTCCAATAATGATAAATTCTAGATATTGCAACATTCAGCATCAAACATCTAAGGTGAATTGTGCTATAGATCCCGGAGGTTATTTTATAATTGGTGGTAGTGAAAAAGTGATTATTTCTCAAGAAAGACAAGCTGAAAATAAAGCATTTTGTTTTCCAATATCATCCGTTTCCGGAACTAAATTTAGTCATTGTGTCGAGGTAAAATCTGTTCCGCAAGTTGGATTTATGCCTGCCAAACCTTTAACAATAAAAATAGCAAGTAAACCAACAAGTTCTGGAAGTTGTTGTATTTCTGCAATATTTCAAGGTTGTCGGAAAGAAATTCCTATAATGATTCTTTTCAGAGCATTAGGAATTGAGAGCGATAAGGTGGCATGTGATTATATTTTTGGAGTAAAAGAATCAAAATTAAAAAAAAATTTAATAAATTTATTAAAAGCATCAATTGATGAAGGAGAATGCATGACACAACCTTGTGCTTTAGATTATATTGCCAAATATTTACCAGTTCCATTACGAGCTCGTCAAGGTCGTATTATTTCACAAGATATGCGAATTTCTCATGTGCGAGAGTCATTAATAAATGATTTCTTACCCCATTTAGGTAATTCTTTGCAAAGGAAAGGATTATACATGGGAATGATGATAAAAAAATTGTTATTGTATATAAAAAATCATATTGATGAAGATGATAGAGATAGTTTTGAGAATAAACGTGTAGATACTCCTGGTTTGATGCTCGGTAATTTATTTAGACAATCATTCACAAAATTGATTAAAGATGCAATGGGTATTTTAAATAAAGAGATAAATGGTGGTGTTTGGAAATTAACAAATAATTTTCATAATATTATAACTAACAATAATATTTACAAAATATTAAAGTCAAACATTATTGAAGCAAATATGAAATATTCTCTAGCGACCGGTAATTGGGGTGTTAAAAATACAATGGTAAAAGTGGGAGTTGCACAAGTATTACAAAGATTATCATATTTAGGAACGTTATCTCATTTAAGACGTATTAATACTCCTATTGACAAGACTACAAAGATGACAAAGCCTAGAAAATTACATCCCTCAACGTATGGATATATATGTCCTGCAGAAACACCTGAAGGAACATCTATTGGAATTGTAAAAAACATGGCATTATCTTGTTGTATTTCAGTAGAATTGTCATCAACTCAAGTAGAAACATGTGTTCGAAAATTTCATTCTTTCTCATCAATAGAGGAAATGAAATGTGGAACGAGTGTGTACATAAATGGTAGTATAATTGGTGTTGTGGATGATATGATTGAATTAAAAAACTATCTTGTAAATCTTAGAAGATCCGGTATAATTCATATTCATACATCTATTATTCCAATGTTTCGAGATTTAGAATTACATATATATACATCTGCAGGAAGATTAGTTCGGCCGATGTTTATTGTTAATAAAGGTAAATTAGTATTTGGAGAGGAGCATATAAAATTAATGAGTAATAATAGATTGTCTTGGAAAGATTTAATTTTAGGAAAAAGTAAGTGTGCTCCGGCTATTGAATATTTAGATGTTCAAGAAAGTGCGTGTTCATTCTTATGTGACCATCCGAATAATATTTATAAAAATAATAGATACACTCATTGTGAAATAGATCCGAGTTTGTTATTAGGAATATTAGCTTCTAATATTGTATTTTCCAATCATAATCAATCACCTAGAAATACTTATCAAAGTGCTATGGGCAAACAAGCAATGGGTATTTATGCAACCAATTTTCGTCATCGTATGGATATGATATCTAATATTTTGTGGTATCCTACACAACCTTTGATAATGACTCATAATTCTAAACATATGAACATGCGAAAAGTTCCGAATGGTTCTATTGTAATAATTGCAGTAAGTAGTGATAAGGGGTATAATCAAGAAGATTCATTAATGTTTAATAAATCTTCAATTGATAGAGGTTTATTTCGTTCGTCATTCTTTAGAACTTATCATGTTGAAGAAAGGAAAAATCAAGCAACAGGTGAAGAAGAGCAATTTGCAAAACCGAATCCGAATAATACATTACAATTGAGGCATTGTAGTTATGATGCTTTGAGCGAAGACGGTTTTCCTATTGAAGGGAAAAAAGTAAAAGGAGGAGATGCAATTGTTGGAAAAATAGTTCCAATGTATAATAGAAAAAAGAAGACATCCTCTGTTTTTGATAAAGAATTTAGAGATGATAGTACATATATTAGAAATAATGAAGATGGAGTTGTAGATACAAAGTATATTTCTAGAAACAGCGATGGTTATTTATTTTGTAAAGCGAAAATAAGATCTGAAAGAAAACCTGGTATTGGTGATAAATTTTCCTCAGTACATGGTCAAAAAGGAACAATTGGTATGATTTATAGATCTGAAGACATGCCATATACAATAGATGGAATTACTCCGGATATTATTATGAATCCACATGCATTTCCAAGTAGAATGACGTTTGCACAATTACTAGAATCTTTACTTGGTATTGAATGTGTAAATACAGGTATGCACGGTGACGGTACCCCATTTAATAATATATCTGTAAATGCAATTTCATCACGATTAGAAAAAGCAGGTTTTGATAAATATGGGGAATCTACATTATATAGTGGAGAAACTGGTAAAAAATTAACTACAAAAGTTTTTATAGGACCGTGTTTTTATCAAAGACTGAAACATATGGTAGACGACAAATTTCATGCTAGATCAACAGGTCCTCATGTACAAATGACAAGGCAGCCAAGTGAAGGTAGATCTCGCGATGGCGGATTAAGAATGGGTGAAATGGAACGTGATTGTTTACTAAGTCATGGTGTTTCCCAATTTCAAAAGGAAAAGTTTATGGAATTATCTGATAATTTTACAGTATTTACGAATAATGATGGATTAATGTGTAGTGTCAATAAGAAGAAAAATATAGTAAATTCATTCTCAGATTCAACAAATCAAAAACAAGGACGTATTTCTGAACATAGAATTCCATATGCAACAAAACTATTTTTACAAGAGATTCAAACGATGGGTATTATGACTAAATTACAATCTACAATTGACGAACAAGAAGATGCAGAAAAAGAAATACAAGAATAAATGAATATAAGAATATAAATGATATATTTATATTAAAATAATGGGTACCCAATTTTCTAAATATAATTCTAGCTCTAAAAGAAACTATTCTTCAAGAAATAAAAAAAAACCAATCACAAAGTTTCATATGTCCACAAGATTAACTAGAAATATTAAAAATAATTTAAGATCTAGTTCTAAAATCCCCAAATGTCTAAAATAATGACATTTTTTTAAAATAAATTTTAATGTATGTAATAAAATTCTGTGTCATTGACTAGAATAATAGTTCCATTTTTCAAATTTAATTGTTTAGCCATTGCATCTGTAGATAATATTTTTGGCAAATGTAATGGATTTTCATTGAACCGTTTACTAAATTCAGATACAATTTTAATATTCATGTCATAATAATGTATCATAGTATTTTCATTAAAATTCATTATAAAATAAAAATTGTCGTCGTGAATATGTGTTGGAAAAAATTGTGTATAATGATAAATATTAAAAAAGTTTTTTAATTTAATATATAAATTTCAAATGATTAAAATGAATATTCTGTTAAAAGAATTAAAAAAAGGGAGATGCGACTCATTGTATCAATATGATCAGTTTATAACTAATAAATTTTTTGAATACGCTATAAATGATAATGAGTATATTTTAAATTTAGATAATATTAGTGGATTCGAAAATATGAAACAGTATAATATCAAACATGAACATTTAATAATTGTGGCCTGTAAAGCAAGTATGAATAAAAAAAATATACATTGTTATAAAATATTTTATAAAAAGTATTTAGACTTTAAAAGTAAGTTTATGGCTTGGAGGGGCAGATATGATTGGTTTTACTTTCATAAATTGTTATTTTCACATTTCATTTGGCACAATGATATAAATACATTATTATGGACTTGGAATAAAAAAATGGAGTATTGTAAAAATTTTAAGAAGAAATACACTGTGGTTTCTGATTGGAGACGCAAATGGTACATGAATGAGATAAAAAATCTTCGTTGCTATATTATAGAAGTTTGTATTTTTTCTGACAAAATTGATTTAGTAAAAGTTTTAGTAAATGAAAAGATTTTAAAAATTAATAAATATATTAAAGCTATATTTATTCAATATGGTTATAAATGTAATAAAGAAGGTATTGTTTCAAAAGCAGAATTTTACCATTCTCCGGAATGGCAATATATATGTTATGTAGAACAGAATATCTCAAATGTTGATTTAAGAAAATGTATAAGTATTTGTGATAAAAGTAATTGTAGTAAATGTAGAATATATGAATTATTAAAAAAACAAAATTGTGAAGATTTTTGGACTTTTTTCAAAGATATACAAGCTCCGGAATTAAAAATTATAACATCTAAATATTTAACTAATTTATTGAAATTATCTAAAGATAAATATTTTATTTCTAATAAAGAATTGCAAAATGAAATAACCATGAAATTATTTACTTTATTTGATACTATTAAACCATGTTTAATATTTGCAGTATACGACTGTATGGATGCCAATTATATAAAAAATAGCGATCTAAATATAAATGTCATATATAATTTTGTATATAATTTTATTAAAAGTAATAATAAACATATACAATATTATACTAATTTAAAATTATTGTGTAATTTATTTATTAGAGAACTTAATTTAATTATTACAAATGAAAATGATGATTTAACATTTTCAGATACCAATATTTTATACAATATTTTTGGTAATAGAATTTCAAACTTAGTTAGACAAAAAATAGGAAATATTAAAAAAACAGAAACTACAGATGTTTGCCCAATTTGTTTAGAAAATATTAATACAATTGAAGAATGTGTTCTGTTTTGCGGACACCGTTATCATAAGATGTGTATTAATAAAGATTTAAAAAGTTATTATACAAATAATATTCCTATTTACAAATGTCCAATTTGTAGATGTAACTACAATAGAGATTTAATTACAATTTTTTTATAAAATATTCTCGTGTCCAACCATTTTTAAAACGACTATCTTCTTTAGGTAATTTAAGACCGAATGATTGCATTATCTCTTTTGGTAAATTAACCTTGCTACCTGTTTTACCTTTACAACTTTCAGTATGAATCCATTCTAATAAATCCAAATTTAACAAATAAAAAATTAATTGTAAAAATAAATAAATATTATATAATTATTTATTTTTATTTAGAAAAACCCTCTGCTGCTTTCGTATTCCGGACTTGGGACCCGGCACATTATTAATATAATCGTGGTGGCATTACTTTTTTTTAGTTTTTTTTTAGTTTTTTTTTAATTTTTTTTAGTTTTTTAGTTTTTATTTTTTTTCTGTTTTATTTTTGTTTTTCTAAATCACTGAGTTATGTTACAAATACCATGGAGCATTTTCTTCTATATTACAAGAAAAACCAGTAAACATAAGTTCCATAGTTGTCACACTAGAAACATTCCAATTATTAAGAGGTTGATTAAAAGCTTCCGCCTGATCAAACATATTGTTCATATTTATTACATTGGATACATTCCAATTATTAAGAGGTTGATTGAATGATGTCGCTTTGGAAAACATATGACACATATTTGTAACCTTGGATACATTCCAATCATTAAGAGATTGATTGAAAGATTCTGCTTGATGAAACAAACACCACATAGATCTATTAACATTAGATACATTCCAATTGTTGAGAGGTTGATTAAATTTTGTTGCATTAGAAAACATACCACCCATATCTGTTACATTAGAAACATTCCAATTGTTGAGAGGTTGATTAAATGTGCGAGCTTCACAAAACATACATCTCATATCTATTACTTGAGATACATCCCAATTATTAAGAGGTTGATTGAATAATGTTGCACCATGAAACATATGCTTCATATTTGTCACATTTGAAACATTCCATTTTGAAATATCTTCATTAAAATTACGTAAATAAGATGTATCTAAATAATTATATTCATAGATATCGTTACTAGAATGATAATCGTCATATTCTGGATTCAATAAATGCACTACAAATAAACTATTCATGTCTGTGACTTGAGAAACATCCCAATTATCAATTTTTCCATATCTTTTAATTACATTATGACGTTCTTCTAAATCAAACATTTCTTTTTTATGTTTTTCTATAAGATCTTCTTTTTCTTTTTTTTTATTAAGTTCATCAGGATCGTATGTAAAATAATATTTTATAATTTGTTTAATATTTTCATTTGTTAAAGGTTTTGGAATATATTCTTTTATATGTGATATTATTTCTATTGGAATATGTTGATTATTAATATTATTTGGTAATATTTGATTTAATTGATTTAATTTATTCATTGTAATCTAAAATTGCAAATAATATTTTATATCAAAATGTTGTTATTTTTAACAAATATTTATAGTTAAATTAAAAATACAATCATTTTTTGTATAATTATAAATAAAAATAAATAAATAATAATTAAATTATTTCAATCAATTTCATTAAATTTACATAAATAATTTTAATTATTTTTAAAAAAAAAAAGCTTTTAACCAAAACTTTTTGTTATAAAATACTCTCGACGGGGCTCGAACCCGTGACCTCGGGTTTACTAATATTTGTATTAGACCCACGCTCTAACCATCTGAGCTACAAGAGCCGTTTGTATCGACATTGACAGGATTTGAACCTGCGCTCCTCTCGGAAATTGATTTCTAGTCAATCGCGTTAACCACTCCGCCACAATGTCAACAATAAAGTAAGCTTCTAGAGTGATTCGAACACTCGATCTTCTCATTACTAGTGAGATGCTTTACCCCTAAGCCATAGAAGCACAGAATATTACAAAGCCAGCTTCTAGAGTGATTCGAACACTCGATCTTCTCATTACTAGTGAGATGCTTTACCCCTAAGCCATAGAAGCTTTTAAATGACGTCAATTTTTGAATGCTCTTTCAATACAGAGTATTATATATATAATATATAAAAATATATAGGGAAATATATGCACTTTATTAAAAACCTGTATATAATTGTACACATAGATAAAAATAGAAAAATAGAAAAATAAAACATTATACAATATAATGTCTTTCTTATTAACAATAGATAAATTATTGTTTTCCCCACTAGATAAAAATTACTGTCTTTATTTTTATTATCTTAGTGTTTTCTTTTTTTGTTTATTTGTTTCTCTAATATTTCTTTTAATTTTTACTTATTTTGATTCGAAGGTTAAATCTCTTACTATGGAAAAAGTATTGTGGATTTTGATTAATCCACTATTGTTGTATTTTATTAATAGATTGTATTATTCGATGTGTATTAATTCATTGAAAAACTAATAATTATTATGTTTAAATCTTTTATAATATTATGTTAAAATAAATTAATAAATGCGGTGGTCACAAACTGTTAGATTTAATATTGCACATGATAGAAGAAAAACAGATGCATATGATATATATGCTTCAAATGATACCGCAATAAATTTTGGCAGTGGTAGTTTACTATTGTCGGATATTAGTTTAGCAATTGATTTCGCCAAAAGTTGTATTGGTGCTTTATTTGAAACTTCCGATAATGTAATTGCAGGACAAATAATTGGAAATTCTGCAAATAATAGAAATATATTTGAGAAAAATAATACTAAAACTGAAATTAATGGCGGAAGTATTCAACTAACTAATGAAAATAATTCTAACTCTTCTAACATTGACAATCTTAATATTTCTTTTCAAGATGGAAATGGTTCAATAAGTTCATTAGACGACACGCAATTATTTATTTCAAATACACAAAGTAATATAAATACAACTATATCTCCAAACAATATTACTCTTAAAAGCGGCGACGATAGTTTAAATTTGGAAAATAATGCAATTATATATAAATCACAACTAGTCAACCTTCCTGTAAATTTTAGCAGTAATAGTTTTTCACAATTTGTTTACATCTCAAATAGTTTATGTGTGTTCAAAACTATCGATATTCGAACTCATTTCTCTGATTATAAACATGAATCCGGACCGGAATACAAATTATCTGTCAATATTAAAGGAATAAAACCCGAACCAGAACCAGAACCGGAACCAGAACCAGAACCAGAACCTGAACCGGAACCAGAACCGGAACCTGAACCAGAACCGGAACCGGAACCTGAACCGGAACCAGAACCGGAACCCGAATCAGAACCAGAGCCCGAACCCGAATCTAATTCTCCAAGTATAGAAATATTGGGTTTAAATCCTCTTATAGTGTCACAATCTATAGAACCTTATACCGATCCAGGAGTTATCGCCAAAACATGGAACGGTTTTCAAATTTCAGTAGATAAGATTTATGTAACGGGAGAAATTGTAAAATTTAGCATTGATGAAACTGGATTGACTAATTCAAATATGTATACTTTTGATATAACAAATCCAGGTAACTTTTTAGTAAAATATTCAGTTATTGATGAGGATATATTAGTTACAAATACAAGATTAGTAAAAGTAATAGATCAACCGGAGCCAGAACCGGAACCCGAACCCGAACCGGAACCCGAACCCGAACCGGAGCCAGAACCGGAGCCTGAATCCGAACCTGAACCCGAACCGGAGCCAGAACCGGAGCCAGAACCGGAATCCGAACCGGAACCCGAACCGGAACCAGAATCTAATTCACCAATTATTAATATTATTGGTGAAAATCCGTTAATAGTATCACAATCTGTACAACCATATCTGGATCCTGGTGCAGAAGCATTTACTTGGAATAATAATACAATTATTAACGAACATATTTTTATATCTGGAGAAATTGTCGAATATGATGAGATACTAGAAGTGTATACATACGATTTGAATCAACCTGGGGATTTTGTAATTAAATATTCTGTAATTGATGAAGATATATTAGTTAGTAATACTCGACTGGTTAGGGTAATTGATGAACCGGAACCTGAACCGGAACCGGAACCCGAACCAGAGCCAGAATCCGAACCGGAACCAGAACCAGAACCGGAACCGGAACCCGAACCAGAATCAGAACCAGAGCCAGAACCAGAACCCGAACCGGAACCCGAACCGGAACCAGAACCAGAATCTAATTCACCAATTATTAATATTATTGGTGAAAATCCGTTAATAATATCACAATCTGTACAACCATATCCGGATCCTGGTGCAGAAGCATTTACTTGGAATAATAATATAATTAATAACGAACATATTTTTATATCTGGAGAAATTGTTGAATATGATGAGATACTAGAAGTATATACATACGATTTAAATCAACCTGGAGATTTTGTAATTAAATATTCTGTAATTGATGAAGATATATTAGTTAGTAATACTCGACTGGTTAGGGTAATTGACGAACCGGAACCTGAACCAGAACCGGAACCAGAACCAGAACCGGAATCAGAACCTGAGCAGGAACCGGAACCAGAACCAGAACCGGAACCAGAACCAGAACCGGAATCAGAACCCGAACCGGAACCAGAACCGGAGCCAGAACCAGAACCAGAACCGGAACCAGAACCTGAATCTGAGCCAGAACCAGAACCGGAATCCGAACCGGAGCCAGAACCCGAACCGGAGCCTGAGCCTGAGCCAGAACCTGAACCGGAACCGGAATCGGAACCGGAGCCGGAACCGGAACCAAATGATGATAATTCTTTTACTATGAATAAGTTAAAGGTTGATATAGTTCATGAAAATGCGGATTACATTGTTTATAATTTATCATGGAAATTGACTCCCACAATAGTATTTTCGACAACTACACTTGAAATAGTAGATGGTACTGTGGATCTCTTTCAATATGATTATGGAAGTAATCAATTACATCATTTGAATGAAGTACCTGATATGAGTGATATATCAAACAGTAATGAATTACAATATACCTCATATTTCCATTGTGATAATGAAACTGCTACGTTTACTTCATCGTTGCCAATAACAGATTTAAATAATTTTACTACAGGTAATGGATTAACATGGGAACCTAGTAATTTGAAAATCGCTAATGAATTACAAATTATTCAGTTATCTTTGAGAAAAACTGAGCAATCTACTGCAACTATTAAGTTAAGTTATTCTAATTCATCACTGATTCCAGAACACATAATTGAAATTAGTAACGGTATTATACAACAATCTAGTTCAGCAAGAATACTACCTATGTCCGAATCCGAAGTCGAATCAGAAGCCGATTCGGAATCCGAAGTAGAATCAAATTCTGATTTTAATCTTCAAACTACAATTAATAATAATGATACAACAACAATTATTGATAATGGTGAAGAATCAAGTTTTTTAATCAATATAAATATTGGCGAATGGTTAAATAAAACTCAAAACACAAATACTTATATAAAGTTAGACGATTTAGGAAAAACAATTATAGCAGATAAAATATTATCCGCATGTAATACTCAAAACTTGAATATTTATTACAAAAGAAACGATTTTGAAATTAGTATTGCATTTGAACCTTTCTCATATTCTAATGATGATTCTGAATTTATAGATATTAATTATAAATTAATTCAAATTTCATAAATATGTATTATTAACCTTTTTTTTTAAGATATTTTGATTTTACGATGACAATTTTTTCAAATTTAGTAAAATAATAAAAAATTAATCCTTCTGCATCTTTTATTATTCCGGACTTAGGACACGGCACATTACTTTTAAAATTTCTCTGGAAACAATTGGAATTTCATAAATTGAAATATATTGAATTAATGTGGTAGCATTATTTTTATTTTTAATTTTTATTATTTTTTTTATTTTTATTTTCATTTTTTTTTATTTTTATTTTTTATATTTATTTGCAGTTATTTTATATTTCATCACAATTTATTACTCCAAGCTGTCACGTCGCTCTTGTGAGCGTATTTGCATTTGTCTTTTTTTTTTCGAAATTGCTATTTCGAAATATTTTATAAAGTTTTCTGTGTTATGATGCCAATGATTATTAAAATCTCGACTGTATATCTGTTGATATAATATAAGAAATGTTCTATTGTCAATATTTTCTAATGATTCTATAAAATCATTTTGATTCATTTTTATACTATTTTCTAAAAGGAAAACTATATGTTCAGATAAACGAACATTCTCAGCAAAATCCTCAATATTTTTTCCCAATTTCAACCATCTTTTTAATTCTACATTTTTTAATGCGAGCATTAATTCTCTAATTATATCTTCTCTAACCATATTATCTTTTGTATAAGTTGAAATAGATGCCAAGTTATATTTAATTTTATCATTGTCAAAATTTTTAATAATTTTTTTAAATTCTGTTTTTGAGTTATAGTATAAAGATAGTAAATATAAATGATCATTTTGTTCTTTATCTTGTCTATTAGAAGTTTCTTGCATTAATATTTTTTTAATTGCAATTGTATCAGAAGTTTTTTTTGCGTAATCTATTAAATAAGCCAAGTGATAACTTAATTCTGCCTCAGTTATGGTATTGATGTATTTTTTAAAATTTATTTTTGAGAGTATTTTAAATTTTTTAAAAAGTCTTAGATGCAACTCTTTTACTGTAAGATAAAATATATGTCTACAATTTTGGTCATACATATCAGTATTATTATATCGCACACTTTCTAATACAAGTCTTTCTAATTTAATCATTAAATCCTTATCACTCAAGTTTTGCATATATTTTATAAGTTGATCATAAGTTTGTGTCATAAGCTTTTGTGATAGTAATTCTTGAACAAGTGTTGTTTTTGGTAATTTGGCATCATTAATTATCTCATTTTTATTTGGAAGATATTTACCAAATTTTATTTGAAATTCATTATTAGTAAGTATATTTTTTACTATATCTTTTCTACTAAAAACTGCAAACGTATTTGTTTTATTAAGAACTACGGACATTTTATAGTTTATATTATTATTAATAAATTCTAAAATAAATAATAAATCATTTTTTATAAATTATATATAATTTGTTATGTGTTTGTGAAATAATATATAAATCTATATTAAATTTAAATTTTTTTTGTTTTGTTTTTTCTGTTTTTTTTTTATTTTTTATTTTTTATTTTTGGTTTCTATTATTAAATTATAAATGTCTGAACAAAAGAAAATAGAATATGATAATCGGTGGGTATCAACATTACCAGATGAATGGATATGGGATTCCCAGTCTACTTATTTACTATATAATATCGAATAAATTTTTTAATAAAAAAATCCTTCTGCATCTTTATTATTCCGGACTTAGGACACGGCACATTATATTCTTAATGTGGTGGCATTACTTTTTTTTATTTTTTTATTTTTTTTTTTAGTTTTTTCAGTTTTTTAGTTTTTTTTTAGTTTTTTTCTTTCACTTTTAGTATCACTAATCATACATCTTCGTTAGCACTTTGACTCTGAGATGTATTATTGTTTTGTTTTTAACCATCTTTTGCTAATGATGGTTTACCTACACTGGGCGGTCTATCAGCGACACGAAGCTGCGTGCATTGCTTGCTTTCTCCCGAGCTATCGCGGCGGCTTCGCGCGCGACGGCGCGGCGCAGGCGTGAGAGCTGTGCCACCTGTTTCTCTAATTCAGTAGAGTGATTTAATAATTCTGCTATTTTAAAATAACCAGCATCACACATTTTTTTAGCTTCTAGTAAACGCCATATTTTTTGACAATCTTGACCACAAGCGATGTCTAGAGGAGTTTGGTCATTCTCCATCTTTTGATAGATGTTTGCACCTTTATCTAGTAATAATTGCACAACAGCGAGTTGACTTGAAAAGCAGGCGAGGTGTAGTGGAGTCGCACCGTCTTTCCTCGGCTTGTTGATCTCTGCGCCTTTGTCCAGTAATAACTGCGCCACAGCGACGTGACCCTCCTGGCAGGCGGCGTGCAGCGACGTCAAACCATCAACCGTGCATACCCGATCAATGTCCGCGCCTGTTTCTAACAAAAGTTGCGCTGCTTTGACTTGTCCCTTCCAACAGGCGACATACAGTGATGTCGAGCCGTTTTCATCCGTCTTGTCGACATCCGCGTCGTTGTCCAACAGCAGACGCACTATGTCGGTGTGACCCATCTGGCAGGCAATGTATAATGGCGTCGTACCATCCGTAATCGTCTTGTTGACCTCCGCGTCTTTGGCTAACATCAGCATTACCACATTTAAGTGGCCCTTCCAGCAGGCGAGAAACAGCGGCGTCGCGCCGTCATCCGATGAGCAATTGATCTTAGCGCCGTTGTCTAATAAACATAGTATCGCGTCGACGTGGCCGTTCTCACAGGCGACGAGTAGCGCCGTCGCACCGTTTTCCCCGGTTTTGTTGATATCCGCGTCGTTGTCTAGCAGCAGTCGTACCACGTTTGTGTGGCCATTCTGGCAGGCGTAGACTAGCGGTGTATGACCGTACTCCGTCGTCTGATCGACCTCTGCGCCGTTGTCCAGCAGCAAACGCACTATGTCGACGTGACCCTCCTGGCAGGCGATGAGCAGCGGCGTCCCGTTGTCATTCATCGCCCGATTGACCTCTGCGCCTTTGTCCAGCAGCAGTCGTACCACGTTTGTGTGGCCATTCTGGCAGGCGATGAACAGCGGCGGCGCGCCGTTTTTCTCCGTCTTGTCGATCTCCGCGTCGTTATCCAACAGCAGACGCACTACATCGGTATAACCTCTTCGGGAGGCGATGAACAGCGGCGTCTGACCGTTTTTATTTGCCCGGTTGATCTGTGCACCTTTCTCCAGCAGCAATCGCGCCGTGTCGATTTGGTTGTTATTGCAGGTGGTGTACAGTGGCGTTTCTCTGCAACTGTTCATAGCCGGACGGTCAATCTCTGCGCCTTTATCTATCAACATCTGTGCCAGTTTGACGCGGCCATCATTGCAGACTATGTGTAGCGGCGTCGCACCAGCAACACCTTTTAAATTCGAACAATGAATATCTGCGCCCTTTTCTAGCAAACGACGAAAAGCCTCCATGTCGTTATTCAAACATGCAATACACAACAGTTTACCTAAATGAAGGCTAAGGCTATATTCTTTCTTTGATTCTTCAAATTCTTTTTGTAAATTAAAATTATTTTTTAATACATTCTGAATTATCTGTTTAAGAATTAGATTAGAAGTCAAACTCGTTCCAATAATTTTATTTGTCATTGGAGATGTTTGTTTCGTTTCAAAATGATCTTCAATACAACGTCTTTCGTATGTGTAACCATCTTGTGCGATAACAGGATCATAACATAATGTCATACTGATAGGACATCGTAATAGTCGTAAATCATCAATAACAAAATTGGTCGCGTTTGATGATTCCATATCCATTTTCTAATGTATAATTATATTGCTATTTAATATAATTTAGATAAAAAAAATAATCATTTTTTTTATATAAAAAAAATATTTATATATAAATTCAATTTTTTTATTTTTTAATTCATTTTAAAATATTGTAATATAAATGAGAAATTTCTCTTATTGTATTTGGCTTTTACCAAAAGATATCAAATGGAATAATTATACAAATGGATTTATTTTTCATATGACAATAAAACATAGTTTATCATTATCCGAAGCAATAAATATATATAATAAATTGGAATGTAGTCCAATAACTATGAATTTATCTGAAAAATATACTTTAAGTTATGACAATAATTTTAATGCATTATATTATATTTTAAAAAAGAACAATAATATTCCGAATTACTTTCCAAATGAATGTCATGTTTCTTTGTTTTTATAAATATGATTATAAAATTAGTGATAAAGAAATAAAAAAAATAAAAAAATTATCTAATACTGTTTTTTTTGATAAATTAGCTTTAGTAGATTGCAATAAAAAACATTTTAAAAATTGGCGTATAATTTGTTGTAAAAATTTAAATTAATTAATTTTAATATAGAGTTTAAATTAAAACATTAAGAATAAATGTGCCGGGTCCTAAGTCCGGAATAATAAAGCTGTAGAAGGATTTAAATTATAAAAAGGTTTTGCTTTCTTTATAAAAGCATGTTCACAAAACATTGTCTAAATTAGTTGAATATGGTGAATTTACTAAATTTGGTGAATTATTAATGTATCCAGCATAAATAATATCTGGTAAAGATAAATCATTATCGTGTTTATTTCCAAATTTTTGAATATATATATCTATTATTTCATTTGGTATTCTCGGTCCAAAACTAATTAAATCAACATATCTTATTTTCATTTGATTTAAAAAATCATAAATTTCCATACTAGGTACTGTAAATTCAACATATATTTCATTTTTGAATTTAGTCCAATTTTGAAATGCTTGTATATGTAATTCCGATTTTTCTCCAAATCCAAAATAATCTTTCAAGCCTGTTAACAATACACATAATATATTAATTGTTCCAACAGTACATTCAAATATTAGTAAATTTTTATTGGAATTCAAAAATAAATCTGTTTTGTAAACAAGAATTCCTCCAAGAGTATTTAAAAATAGTAATGGACCTGAAATAAAAATTTTTTTTTTGAATAAAGATTTTGCAGAACGATCATGTAACCATTTATAAACAGTTGCATGCAATGCCCATATTTTTAATAATTTGTAATTATCTTTCATTATATAAGAATAATTAAAATATTATTTTAATATTAAATTTAATTATTTGTATGATTTTTGAAAATAGTAATTTATTTTATATATATAAGAAATCTAATTTAGATATCAAACAATTTATAAGTATATGTTTTGAAATATATGGTTTAAAATACAAAATAGATGAAAACGAAAATACTCTGTTGCATTTAGTATGTGATTATGGTAATATAAATTTAGTAAAAAAAATTATGAAATATAGTTTATCTTTCGTAGATGTTAAGAATAAACAATATAAAACCGCTTTTAATTTGGCTTTAGAAAATAATTATTTTGATATTTTAAAAGTGTTGTTAAAATATGGTGCAAACATTGATTCTACAATGCAATTTGGTGAAACTTCTTTGCATAGATCAGTATCATATAATGATACATTTCAAACTTATTTTTTATTAAAAAATGGTGCAAATATAAATAGTTTAGATTATGAAAATTGTACTCCTTTGCATTGGGCATGTTATAATAATTGTTATAATGTTGTAAACATTTTATTAAAAAATGGTGCAAAAGTGAATTTTAAAAATAAATTTGGATTATTTCCAATTCATAAATGTTTAAATGAGTATTGTACATGTATAAAGAAAAATACAGATACATATAAGAATGAAATGAAATATAGAATTAAAATTGTAAAAAAATTACTATTTTACAAAGCAAATGTAAATTGTGTTGATAATATTGGACGAACTCCACTACATTTCTGTACATCTCCTGTAATATGTAATTTATTAATATCTAATGGTGCAAATATTAATAAAGCAAATCAGAGTGGTGACACACCTTTACATTATGCATCTCAGAATGGTAATCTTGAAATAGTAAAAATACTATTAAAAAATAATAATATAAATCATAAACAACTTAATGATAATTTTGAAAATGCAATAGATATTTGTAATAATGAATTAATTTTAAAACAATTCACTGAATATGACAATATACAAATAGAAAAACAAAAAGCATTATATAGTGTTTATAAATGTAATGTAAATGAAATATGTAAATTTAAAGGATTATGTGATGATATTGAGCCAATTATATTAGATTATGTTATAACACAACCTTTTTAGAAAACCTTTTTAGAAAACCTTTTTAGAAAAAAGGTTCAACAAAAAGTTTTGCTTACGCTTTTGTTAAAAGCGTGGGTATATGTTAATTTTGAATGTACAAAAATGACTAGAATATTTTTTTTACATTTGTGAATTGTGAAATCACAAATCATTATAATGTTTTTTGCTAAAGAAACAAAATCTGTAATTAATTACAAATGGAAATCTTATAAAAGAGTATCTTGTAATACAAAATTAAAAGAAATATTAGAAAACATTGAGCACGGTCATTGGATAATTCAATCTCATAATTATTTGCACACAATTTATTGTTGTAGTTATTGTGATCGCGGAACTTGTTCTTCAAAACTAAGAATAGAAAAATCTCAAAATTCTAAAGATTTTATAATATTGCATTCTGGCGTTTGTAACAAGACAGACCATGTGAAATATCCAACCGGTTCAATAAAAAATAAACATAGACGAATTCATCGTGTTCTTTATAATCAAATAAAAACTCAGATGTTTATTGCATGTTCTCCTAAACATATATATAGATATTTAGAAATAACTTATTTAAAATCACCAATATCTTATGAGGAATTAACTACTATTTGCAAACATATACGAAATGAACTTAAGAAAGGATACAATATTTTTGATGTTACCGATCGTTGTGAATTTTATAATTCAAATAAAATTTCATCAAAATTAGAATATGAAAATAAAATTGAAAATAAAATTAAAAATGTTGATATGTTTACAATTCCTTTCGTTGAAAATGATACTTTCAAAAATGATGATGAAGATATAAGAAATTGCAAAATTATAGTATATACTACTTCCAAATTAGTAGAAAGAAATTTAAGAAATACTCTTTTAAAAGAAGAAATATTTTTAACAATGGATGGAACTTTTCAAACCATACAATGTGGAAGAAAATCTAAAAAGGGGGAAAAATTATGGGTTTCTATTTCTTTAGGTACTGTAACTTTAAAATGGAATTCAGAAAAAAGAATATGGATTAATAGTTATAGACCATTTCTATTTGCAATATCTGAAAGTGAAAATTCAAGAGCAACGGAAGCATTATTTTTATCATTTTTCAAATTATCAGAATGGATTGGGTTCGATAGGGGAAGTTATATTGTAACCGGATTCACCAGTGATGGGGCATTAGCCTTTCAAAATACTGCAAGGAAATATTTTCCTTTGGTAAAAGTTGCAACTTGTTGGCCTCATATTTCTAGAAAACCATTTGAAAAATGGGCTGGGAAAAAAAACAATATTGCAAGCCATATACACAAATCATTGTGTTTATTATATGCATCTCGTTCAAAAGAAGAATTCGATGCAATATACATATATGTAAAAGACTATTTAAAGCAATTTAATAATGGTGCAAATGCAATTAGAAAAATGAGACATTCGTGTGAAGAATTAGAATTTCGTCATAGTTTATTACCGATCGGTTACGTTTCACATACACAATGTATTGAAAGATTTAACAGAAGTGGTAATGAGATGCCTGTACTAAAATCAGATGGCAAAGTTTTTACAAATCCTATTTGTGGAGGATTGTATGGTTTATTAAGACATGCTGAAACGAACAATTGCTCTGCTGAATTTAATGATGATATATTATATGTTGCAAATAATAGTCATTTCGATAAAAATATGTTAGATGATGCAAAACAAATAGTTGCGAATGGCGATATAAATATTCGAATATATTATCCTGAAGAAGGAATAAGAGAAAGAGAATATGAAGTTAGAAAATTATGGCATACCGATTTTACAAAAAGACAAAAGAAACTCAATATCAATAATGATATATATGATGAATATGTCAAACCGGAATGTGTTAATAATTTATCTACTGACGATTTATATTATAATAAAAGAATTATTATAGACAATAAAAATTATTTTGAGTATAAAGGACCAAATAGATATTATATTGGTAAAATTATTGGAATAATACCAATAGATAGTGAAGTCGTTGGAGAAATGGATTTGTTATCTGGTATTGGTGCTTTTTTAACATACGAGAAAACTAGAATTAAAGAAAATGTTTATTGTTTTACAATTGAATGTACATTAGATGGAGAAAACTATGACAAATATGGAACATATTGTATTAAACTTCCGCACATGAGAAAATCATTTTTGGGTTCTCTTTCTTCCAAAAGAATTTTAAAGAAGATTAAATTAAAAAGTGATGATATAAAAAATTTGAGTAGTACTGAACTTTTACAAACAATTAAAAGTGCTTATGATTCTTCTCAAAAAAAATCCATAGGAAAAAAAAGAATATTAGAAGATTTATATGAAAAGGATTTAGAATATTATGCTGTGAATAGTATAGATAATTTAAACAAACCAATAGATGAAGTTAGAATATTAGATGTAATAAATTCAAAAAGAGGTCTAATAAAAGTTCAAATAAATAAAGAAAATAGTGAAAATACATTAGATAAAATAAAAGAAAAATCGTTTGGAATACATACTGTTATTTATGATAATATTAACAATCACTTAACTTGCGATTGTGCAACTTATCACAAAACAGCCTTTTGTTGTTCACATATTTATGCAGTTCGAAATTATGTAATTAAGGATTTAGACATTCCAATTTAAATAAAAACTATTTAAAGTAATATTTATATATTTGAAATTAAAATGAAATATAAAATGAAAAGCAAAATTTCCCTAATATTATTGTTATCAATGTCTGTATCGAATAGCTTTGTGTTTACTCCTTTTGCCAAAAATAGTAAAATTACAAAACTTCAAAATCAAAGAAATTCAGATCCAGATCTTATAATAAAAGATAATCTAAATTCAACAAAATATGTTTTAAAAGATACTAAAATTTACAATCATAATCCTTCTGATACTAATAACACAAAAGATTCTGTAGACTTAATTGAAAAATACTCAGATTGGTTTGGATTATTTCCAAAAGAACAAAAATGGAAAAGTATTAGATTTACAATATATTCTATTTCTGCGGGTTATTGTTTATCTGAAGGTATACATAAATTAATAAATTTATTTTCAGAACAACCGCTTCAAGATTTTTTTGATAGTTCTTGAATTTATGAACAAAAGTTTTGATCATTTTTTTTAATAAAATTCTATCGAAGAATGTCAATTTGTCGTATTGAAACATCAAAAACAAAAATTGGATTTTAATCTAATGAATTTTTAAATAATACATTTACAATATATATAAACATTATTTTATTTAAAATATTTATTTTATAAAAAAAAAATGATTACATTTTTTAATTAAAAATTATTAATTGTAAATAATTTAAAATGTTAATTGAAAAATTAGAAAAAACACTACCAAAATATATAAATAATCAAGTAATACCAAAAGACGTCCTAGGTATTATAGATGAATATATTCCTAAATTAAACGATAATAACATACATAAAGTTGTAAAATATTATTTATCTAAAAAGAAAAATAAAAAAAATAAAAAACAACAAGTAATTCAATATTATGGACCAATATCTAAATGGGATGTATCTCAAGTAACAAATATGAGTAATTTATTCAAAGATTATATAATTTTTAATGAAGATATTTCTAATTGGAATGTATCCAATGTTACAAATATGAGCGATATGTTTAATCATGCAAAAAATTTCAATCAATCTATTAATAATTGGGATGTATCTAATGTTAAAGAGATGAGTCGAATGTTTAGAAATGCAATACAATTTAATCAACCTCTCAATAATTGGAATGTATCTAGTGTAACAAATATGACTAAATTGTTTCATAACACAACCTTTTATAATAAACCACTTAATAACTGGAATGTATCCAATGTAAAATCTATGGTATCTATGTTTTATAATGCAAAATCATTTAATCAATCTATTAGTAATTGGGATATTTCAAATGTGACAAATATGGATTATATGTTTAATTATGCATCAAGCTTTAATCAACATCTCAATGATTGGAATGTATCTAATTTGACACACATGATAGAGATGTTTGAAAATGCAGAATCATTTAATCAACCTCTTAATAATTGGGATGTATCTAATGTGACAAACATGTATGCTATGTTTTATGATGCTTTTGCATTCAATCAACCTCTTAATAATTGGAACGTGTCCAATGTAACAAACATGTATGCTATGTTTGAAGATGCAACAAAATTTAATCAACCTCTCAATGATTGGAATGTATCTCAAGTAACTAATATGAAAGATATGTTTTATGGAGCAAATTCTTTCAATCAACCTCTAAATGAGTGGAATATATCAAATGTTAGAGATATGTATGGATTGTTTGCCAAAACATCATTTAATCAACCTCTCAACAATTGGAATGTTTCTAATGTGACAACTATGGGAGCTATGTTTGCATGTGCAGAATCATTTAATCAACCTCTTAACAATTGGGATGTATCTCAAGTAACAGATATGGAATCTATGTTTGACAATGCAACAAAATTTAATCAACCTCTAAATAACTGGAATGTATCCAATGTGACAGATATGAATTCTATGTTTTATCATGCACTGCAATTCAATCAATCTCTAAATAACTGGAATGTATCCAATGTTACAGATATGAATCACATGTTTTCTGATGCAACATCTTTCAATCAATCATTAGATAATTGGAATACATCCAACGTCACAAATATGATATTTATGTTTACTAAGACAGAATCATTTAATCAACCTCTTAACAATTGGGATGTATCTCAAGTAACAGATATGGAATCTATGTTTGACAATGCAACAAAATTTAATCAACCTCTAAATAACTGGAATGTATCCAATGTGACAGATATGAATTCTATGTTTTATCATGCAACATCTTTCAATCAATCATTAGATAATTGGGATACATCAAATGTTACATATATGAATCATATGTTTTTCTGGAGCAAAGAAATTTAATCAACCTCTCAATAACTGGAATGTATCCAATGTGGAAATTATGATAAATATGTTTGGATCTATAGATAATTTTGATATACAAACAAATGCTTCATGGTATGTTGTAAATAAAATGGAATCAGATGAAGAAGAATCAGATGATTAGAAAAAGAAAAACTAAAAAACAATAAAAAGTAATGCTACCACGTTTATAAATAATGTGCCGGGTCCCAAGTCCGGAATTATAAGCTGCAGAGGGTTTTTTATAATTTAACCTTTTTTTTAGAACAAGGTTTACCAAAAATATAAATACATATTATTCTATTACTAGAATGACAAATAAAGTAAGTGATTTTCTAATGATTTTAAACAGTATTAGATCTACTTCTATTATATAAAACGAAATTCAAATACCGATGATGATATTTAAATGCCCTTATCTTAAAAGTAGTATAAAGACATCATTATTTATATAGAATAAGGAGGATATATTCCTGTCTTCAATTGTATCCATGGCCGAGTGGTCTAAGGCGCTGGATTTAAGCCCCAGTTTCTTCGGAAGCGTGAGTTCGAACCTCACTGGATACATTATTTTGTTCGCGTAACTCAGTTGGTTAGAGTGTCAGTCTTATGTACTGGAGGTCGAGGGTTCGAGTCCCCCCGTGAATAAGTGTTGCCCAATTTTTCTTATGGAAAATTGGGCATTTTTGCGTATAGTTATTATATATTAAAAAAATGATATAATTAATTATCTAATATTTATAATTTTGATTATATATAATTACGGATTGTATATGTATTCTATAAATTATATGAAGAACCAATATATACAATCAGAGAACAAGTATTGTCAAAATAAAGTTCCAGAATTTTTGACTAAATTGTATGAGTTATTATGTAATCCTGATAAATATTTTAATATTATTTCTTGGTTATATGATTTAGATAATAAAAAATTTATAGTTGTAATAAAAGATAAAATATTAGTATCTAAAATATTATGTCCAAGATCAGCAAATAATGGATGTAACATCACATTAATAAAAGCTTGTCAAAGACAATTAAATAATTATTCGTTTTATAATATGTCATTATCAGATTGTAATATATTAAACAAAAAATATTCAAATAAAGATTTAAATAAAATAAATTATGTATATATATATAATTTTCTTATTAAAAATATAATTGATATTTTAAATTTGAAACGTAATAATATAATTAAAAATGAAACAGCAAATATAGCTAATTTTAAAGAAAATGAAGAAAATGAAGAAAATAAAGAAATAATTCAAATTGCTAGAACTATGTTAGATTTATCAAATAAAGATTTAAATAAAAAAAGTTCTTTATATAATTCTAATATAACACAAAAGAATGTATTGGAAAAGAGTGATGATGAAAATATACAAAAATTAGTAGAAGAAAAAAAAAGAGAATATCTTCAAAATTTGAATATTAACAATGATAATATTAATGACGAAGAAAATATAAAAATTTGTCTTTTAATAGAAGTTTTTAAAAATTTCATTTTTGATCAAAATGAAGTTGAAAAAATTAATAAAAAACAGATAGAATTGTATAATTATTTAGAAGAAAAAGTCTTGAATGATCGTCAGAGAACAAGTGTTTTATTTAAATGTATGTTAGAATATATTAAAAAAACAATATCTCCGGAAAAAATTAATAAAGGTTTATTAATTAGAAATCAAAAATATGATAGTATTCAAAAAGCTCAAATTAATAAGTATGTTGAAGATGAAGAAATGAATATAGCTATTTCTAGAGGAAAACAGCTAGCACAAAATGATAATAAAAATATGACAGATATGCAAGCATTTAATTCAAGCAATAATGATACAATTATTAATTTAGATAAGTATGTTGAATATGAAGAAATGAATAAAGCTATTTCTAGAGGAAAACAGTTAGCACAAAATGATAATACAAATATGACAGATATGCAAGCATTTAATTCAAGCAATAATGATACTTTCGTTCCTTTATCATTTATAGCAGCATGTAAGTCAACACAAAATGAGGATATTAATATGAAAGATGCTCCGTCTTCTATTGTATCATCGAACGAAATCCCATGGTGGATTAAAGGAGGAACTGAAAAAGCGCTGGCTCGTTTACATAGTGAACCAGTAGTATCACATATGATTGAGGTTTATTGGACAGAAGATGTGGAATCGTTTAATTACAATTCTCATTGGAAGCTTGGTTGGGCTGTAATAAAAAAAAGAAGATCAAAAATAGTACGCGACAAACCATATGGTGAATGGAAAAGCGTATGTCAAATTGTGACTCAAGTAGATTATGTCGATGGAACAAGTGTTGACGAATTATTACATCGAGGAGACTGGAAACAAGCTGTGCAACCACCTTCTGAAAGCTCGTTAGATTTTCCGAAGTATTGGAGATATGTTAAATAGAATCGATAACAGTTATCATCTCATCTATAGCCAAAAATAAAAAAAAATAAAATAAAAAATAAAAAAGAGTAATGCAACCATTGTGTATTAGATAACTATATACTTTGCCGGGTCCCAAGTCCGGAATTATAAAGCTGCAGAGGGAATTTTAGTTAAAATTTTTTTTAAATAATCTTCTTTATCTAGTATTATATTTTCTAATTTTTCTAATTTTTCTTTTTCTTAATTAAATTGTAAATAAAAATGAACTGTTATATTAATACAAATGTTATTCATATAATAATATATAGTATGATATAATAGATTAGATAATGAATGATATATATTTATTTTCTAATTGTAATGAATTAGAAGATATTAAGCCAAAAATATCGAGTAGTGTTATTGGTAATCGAATTTATTCTCAATATCATACAATTAAGTATGATAAAAATAAAAGTATAAAGATTCAATCTCCTCTTTGCAAAGTATTTATGAAAAACAAAAATTGGTTAAATATTCGTATGACTATTGAAGAAAAACAAAATAAATTATTTGTAGAACATTTAAATAAATTAATGAATAAATTACAAAGTATAACACAAAATAAATATACAAAAAAAATTATATGGGAAAATATTAAGTCGTACGATGGAAGTAAAATACTGAATTGTAAATTAGAAAATGGTTGTTTGTATTTTGATAATAATAAAAATTTATTGGAAATTGATAATACAATAGTAAATTCTACAGTAGATTTAATATTGGGTATTTCAACAATTCAAATAATTTGTCCATTTGATGAAAATGATATATTATTTGGGAAAATAAACATAGATATTTTACAAATAAGAAAACATACAGTATGCGATTATAATCTAACAGAACATATGTTTATAAATACTGATAAATATAAAGATAAATATTTTAAATATTTTGATATGTTAAAAAAAGGTGTTCCTAAAAAAGCAGTAGAATTAAAAATGATTTCTGAAGGAATAGATCCAAAAATACTGAATAATTTTAATTCTAATTCAAATAAAAATCTAAATTTAAATAATAATTTGAATACAACTTTAGGTAATAATTTAAATAAAAATAAATTAAATTCTCCAATTTTTGCCAATGAGTTAAAAAATGTTAAATTAAAAAAAGTTGTAACTACTAATTCAAAAACAAAATCTAAAAAAATATCAATGGGTGTTAGTTTAGGAATTTCTCTAGATGCAATTCAAAACTCATTAAAAAATTTAAGAAAAATATGTATATGATTTGAAGCATCATTTATATTTTTGGTATTAGTAATTTATAAACTTGTATCAGATCGTCTGGACGAAGCGTAGATAAAACAATAATACCTGCAGATAACATCAATCTAGAAGCAGCAACTTGACTCTCTTTGTTTCTTAAATCTAAAATAAATGGAAATCTTAAAGAAAGTAACACTATTCCAATTCCTATTACATAAATTGTATTTAATGCCTTAATATATTCTTTACTTTCTTCTTTATATTTAAACTTAAATTTAAATACAAATGATAAAAAAACTACTAATAAAATCCAATGACTAATATGTAAAAAATAAATAAATTTTGTAGAATTGTTCATTTATATTTAATAATATATTTTTTTTTTAAACAAATATAATATATATTGATATATTAATGACAAATTCATCAAATAGAATAAATTCCATAGGATGGCATTTAGTTTCAACACCTGTAACTATGAAATTCAGTCAAGCATCTTTGTTATGGAATTCTGTAGATACTCTAACATATAATAGATATATATATACTTTAGGAAATGAACCAATTCTTACTAATATTGAATTGACCTCCGATTCTTGGGAGTTAATTGATACAATTACTGATCCTATATTAGAAATATATAAAGGATACTGGGTTTATGTATCTAATATAGTATATTCAAATCCTCAATCCGCACCGGATAATGAACAAATTACGCAATCCAATATATTAAATGCTGTTAATGCATGGATTTTAAATCCTACAACTGCCGAACAATTATATGGAAATATCAGTAATTGGAATGTGTCTACTGTTACAAACATGACTTCTTTATTTCAAAGTAAAGCATCATTTAACGAAGATATTTCTGGATGGGATGTATCTAATGTAACAAGTATGCAAAATATGTTTTTTGAAGCGAGTAATTTTAATCAAAATATATCTACATGGAATGTATCAAGTGTTACAGCTATGTTGAATATGTTTTATGAAGCAACATCATTCAATCAAGATATTTCCGGATGGGATGATTCTAATGTTGTTGATGTAGAACCGGAATCCAATATTGAACAAATTATGCAATCCAATATATTTAATGCTGTAAATGCATGGATTTTAAATTCTACAGCTGCTGAAGAATTGTATGGACATATCAGTAATTGGGATGTATCTACTGTTACAAATATGACTTCTTTATTTCAAAGTAAAGTATCATTTAACGAAGATATTTCGGGATGGAATGTATCTAATGTAACAAACATGCAAAATATGTTTTCAGGAGCTACAGCATTTAATCAACCTATTAGTAATTGGGATGTATCAAATGTTACGTCTATGTCGAATATGTTTAATGAAGCAACATCATTCAATCAAGATATTTCAGGATGGGATGATTCTAATGTAACGGATGCACCAATTGGTGGTAATCCAAATACAACAAATCCTCAACAACCAAATCCAAATGATACACAAGAACCAGAACCGGAACCGGAACCGGAACCGGAACCGGAACTGGAACAGGAACCGGAACTGGAACCGGAACCGGAACCGGAACCAGAACCGGAACCGGAACAGGAACCTGAACCGGAACCGGAACCGGAGCCGGAACAGGAACAAGAAATAGTTGACGACTCTGGATCTTTAACTGTAGAAGTTACAAAAAACAATATTACAAATATTTTTGAAATTAGATTAAAAGATTTAAATAATGATTCAGATCTAGAAAATTTCAGATTATTAACATGTCAAGTTGATTTATCTATACCAACAGGTAATAATTTTACTTATAAATGGAAAAGCATTACACAGAATTCGAATACCCAAAATTGGATTATGCCTAATAATGTATTAAATTCAAATAATTCTGTGACTGCAAATACTCTTGTTGCACTTGGTGGAAATACTGATTTGCCAAGTGATCGATTTGTAATAAATGTACGAAATGCATCAATTCTATTTTTAGAAATTATACCGGATGATAATAATATTAGCGATGAACTTACTATAAATGTTACTAATTCCGAAAATTCGAATCAAGTAGTGGTATTAGATACAATAACCGGTAATACAGTTACTTTTGATACACATCCAACTTCTGTAAATTCTATTCAGAGAAAACTAAATATTATTAATTTTGAATCTGAACCCGAACCCGAACCGGAACCTGAACCCGAACCCGAACCCGAACCCGAACCCGAATCCGAACCGGAACCTGAACCGGAACCTGAACCGGAACCGGAACCCGAACCGGAACTGGAACCGGAGTCTGAACCAGAACCTGAGATTCAAATGGTATTGGAATCTGGATATTCTGGATTAGTTATAACAGGATTGAGTTTTGATAAGCCAACAATTGCACTTCAAATATCGGATGAAGCTGGTGGTCCAATAATATATGTTGATAATGTGACAGAAGATTCATCACGAAATAAAATACCAACATATTCTAATAATTCTCCGGAATTTAATTCTGTCGATAATCCACCTACTTTCAATGTTTATTTAAAGAACGCAACAACCACTTCTGCAGATTTATATATAAAATTAAATGATTCTGATTATGATGGGTATTTACTAGAAAACTTATATTTCCATATAAAACTAGAAGACAATTTAGTTACTACGAATGATATAACATTTACACCGGAATCTTATAGAAATAGTAACAATGTAAGTATAGTAGATGCTTTGAGAGAACTTGGCTACAATGACTTTTTACTAGCATTATATGATTTTGACTATTCAGAACTTGATTTGGATAATGATGATCAACTATATGTTATATCAAAAGGGGATTCCGAATTAGATGTGAATGTCTTAAAATTAAACAAAAATTACAATATAGAATTTTCTGCTGCACTAGGTTTTGATTTTAATGTTACTGCATCTGAAGTGTTTCTAGGAAAAATAACACTAAATGGATATGAACCCGAGCCCGAACCAGAGCCAGAACCGGAACCAGAGTCAGAATCCGAGCCAGAACCGGAACCAGAGTCAGAATCCGAGCCCGAACCTGAACCCGAATCGGAACCCGAACCGGAACCGGAACCCGAGCCGGAACCGGAACCGGAACCAGAACTTGAACCAGAGCCGGAATTAGAGCCAGAACCCGAGCCGGAACCCGAGCCGGAACCCGAGCCGGAACCCGAGCCGGAACCGGAACCGGAACCCGAACCGGAACCTGAACCGGAACCTGAGTCAGAACCTGAACCGGAACCTGAGTCAGAACCTGAACCGGAACCTGAGTCAGAACCTGAACCGGAACCAGAGCCCGAATCGGAACCCGAACCAGAGATTCAAATGGTATTGGAATCTGGATATTCCGGATTAGTTGTTAGAGGACTAAGTTTTGATTTGCCAACAATTGCACTTCAAATATCGGATGAATATGGTGGTCCAATAATATACGTTGATAATGTGACCGAAGATTCATCACGAAATAAAATACCAACATATTCTAATAATTCTCCGGAACTCAATTCTGTCGACAATCTACCTACTTTCAATGTTTATTTAAAGAACGCAACAGCCACTTCTGCAGATTTATATATAAAATTAAATGATTCTGATTATGATGGATTTTTACTAGAAAACTTATATTTCCATATAAAACTAGAAGGCGATTTAGTTACTACGAATAATATAACCTTTACTCCAGAATCTTATAGAAATAGTGAAAATGGGAGCCTAGTAGATGCTTTGAGAGAACTTGGCTATAATGATTTTTTACTAGCAATGTATGATTTTGATTACTCAGAACTCAATTTGGATAATGATGATCAACTATATGTTGTTTCAAAAGGTGATTCTGAATTAGATGTGAATCTCGTTAAAGTAAATACAAATTATGATATACAATTTGCTCAAAATGTGATAGGTATTGATTTTAATGTTAATACATCTGAACTGTTTTTGGGAAGACTAACAATAACAAATACTTAAAATACTTTATTAAAATTGTAACATGTTATAATACTATAGAGAAATACTATAGATAAAAAATACAACAAATAAATAATTAGAAAAAAAAATTAAATAATTAGAAAAAAATAAATAAATAATATAATACAATGACGTCGGATATTAATTATACAAATTTGTGGACAATTAGAGAAAATAGTCATAGCTCAAATTCTTTCTTTGTCAGAGATTTAGCATTATTTGATAGTTTTATTACTAATCAAAATAAAAGTGGTATACCTCTAATAATTGGAACAAGTTTGAATCAAGCACATGAACCATCTGCAAATCCCACCATTAGTTTGATTAAGTGGCCAATATATAAAGTTACATTTGAAAACGATAAATTTCGTATAACTCCATCGGATACTCTTGTTGATGAATATTATAATACTTTACCCGAAGTTTGGAAAGAAAATCATCTAAGTGAAATACCTTCCGCATTTGAATATAGTAAAACCGGAAGTGAAACAACTGTTCTAGGTTCTGATGAATTAGCAGATTTAAGTGCTGGTGAACCTTCTCTTACTGCATTTTCTGCAGGTAGTACATCTCTTAGTGTAGAAGATAGTGTTTCACTTGGTGTATCTGTTGACTCATATATTTTAATAGATAGTGAGGTTCTTAAAGTAACGTCTATTGACGGTAATGTTTTGACTGTAGAACGTAATCAAGATAATACGCGTGATGTTAATCATATTACCGGATCTAAAATATACCTCTTAAATTCACCTTTGATCAAAAATCCAATAGTTTTACCATTATTTAAAGAACAAAAATATATATTTGATACTTCTGAATTAGATAATACTAAGAAATTTGGTTTTATAACAGCAGAAACGGATCCATATCAAAGAACTACAGTAGATTATACAATGTATGGTATTGAGTCAATTGCATATGGTATTGACGGAGTTGAATTATTTGTTCCTCAATTCAATAATTATTTTTTACCATCATATACTGTTAATACAGCGGATAGATTATTATATGTTAACTTTCCAATAATAAATGATAATTTTAATGACGATTCTAAAAATTTTAAATGGAATCCAAATATTGCAAGATTGAAATCATCTAATATTGATGTTGCTGCACTGGATATTACTAGTTTCTTCGATATAAACAACACATTTTATAGTGAACAAACAGTTGATGAAGTATCTTTCAAATTTATGTCTACTGCACTTAAGTATGCTCAGACTGGAACAACTACAAATGTTAGTCATCTGACACCGAATGGTAGTTATTCTGAAATAGATGTATCTATTACAGTCGTTTCTACAACTGGTATGAACAATAACTCTTACATTATGATTGGTAACGAAGTTCTTAGAGTTATTAGTATTGATGGTACCAATTTGACGGTAGAACGTAATGTTGATGGAACAATTCCCGCTATAATTGTAGATAATGCGGAAATATTTATTCTAGAGGTAGATGTTGATAACACACCAAAAAAATCTTATGTGTATAGTACTGATATTGATAGTTATTGGGCCGTAGGATTAATTAATGATTCCAAAACTGATAATCAATTATTTACTAATCTAGATAATAATTATTCATTTTCATTTAAACATGATCAAAATGGTTTGAGTATTGTTGCATCTTATGATTTGAACCAATATGAAGAAACAGTTGATGAAACAATTGCTTCTGTATCTGATAATCCAATTTATAAAATCAAAATAACATCTGGTACAGAACGTTTCGTAGAATTTTATATTAATGATGTAAAGATACTATTAAAAGATGATGCAACTATTTCAATATCATCTGATAATATATCTTTAAATTCATGTAGAATTAGTGCGCAATTATGTAGTAATGGAACAATTGATATAAATCCACCATATAATATAACTTCTGATGAAACAAATACAATTGATATGCAATCAACTAATATTTTTAGAAGAGTTAATAGAGAAGCAATATACAATACTTTTTTTCTTGAGGAATTTTTTCAAGTAAAAAGAAAAATTAAAAATAGCGAAGATTTAATAAATTTATCGTATCCACCTTATTTAGATATAACTTATTTCGAACCTGAGCCAGAACCCGAACCGGAACCCGAACCGGAACCCGAACCGGAACCTGAACCGGAACCGGAACCGGAACCGGAACCGGAACCCGAACCAGAACCGGAACCCGAACCGGAACCTGAACCGGAACCTGAACCGGAACCGGAACCGGAACCGGAACCTGAACCAGAACCGGAACCGGAACCTGAACCAGAACCGGAACCAGAACCTGAACCAGAACCCGAACCAGAACCGGAACCGGAACCAGAACCGGAACCAGAACCAGAACCGGAACCCGAACCGGAACCGGAACCCGAACCAGAACCCCAACCCGAACCGGAACCCGAACCGGAACCGGAACCGGAACCCCAACCCGAACCGGAACCGGAACCTGAACCCGAACCAGAACCCCAACCCGAACCGGAACCCCAACCCGAACCAGAACCAGAACCGGAACCACAGCCTGAACCTGAACCACAGCCGGAACCTGAACCACAACCAGAACCGGAAGCACAGCCTAATGATATAGTAGATTGGGAAATTAACGATGTTGATACCAGTGAGTTAAATTATAATTCACTGAACGAGTTCGCATTTTTGAATAATTTAGGCTCTCCAATTCAATATTACTCTAATTCTCTCGATGTTTGGCTGAATCAGGATGAATGCCGTAATATCTTTGAAGGAGGATTTGTAAATGGAGAACAGTATAACAGCGCTTTCAGCGGTAGTCCAGCGGGTACAATTATTGTATACCTCCCTGATTTGGATGTAAGTAAGTTAGATAGAGATGGTGCGGCCTCGGAAGGGAGAATTGTATGGATGTTTGGAAAAGATGGCGACGATGGTATTGATGATACGAGTATAACATTATTTCTTAAACAAGATAATTCAACAGGCACGAACAAAGCTAAGATAAGATTTTGTATTCATAAAGAAGAATGGGACACTGGCAGAACAATAGATCAGGATGGAGATTGGTTCATTCTTATTACATGGCAACCAGAATCAAGTAACAAGCATGCATTTCAAATGATTTCTTGGAGAAAAGGCAATTTTGGCAGTCGTTCTATTGCCGGTAAAACATTTAGTAGTGATGATATAGATGACATTTTCCACAGTCCCAATCATTGTATTGCAGGTGGACACGACAGTGGTTCAAAGCAAGATAGATTATGGCCCCATGACGCATCTAATATGTATCTATTAGCAATGGGTTATAGTATGGAGGGTGATTTTGAATAAACAAAACCATTTATATAGAAACTGTAATATGTCAAAAAGGATTCAAGACCTCATTTCTCAAAAGATATATGAAATTGTAATCATTGAGTTATGTCAAATTTTATAAACCAAAATCATTTTATACTAACAATATTTTAAGAACATCATTAATGTTTGAAACAGTTTTTACTTGAAAATCTTTAGTGAAAATATCTGGATGATCAGTAATAATTTTTTGTAATGAATCTAAATTATCAGTCGGACAAAGTACTTTTTTACATCCTGCTGCTTTAGCTCCAAAAATTTTACTTTCTAATCCGCCAATTTCTAAAATTTTTCCAGATAAATCTATTTCTCCAGTAAGACCAATATCATTCCTTATTTTTTTACCTGACATTAAGGAATACAATGCCGTTGTAATTGCAGCACCCGCACTTGGCCCGTCTTTTGGTACAGCTCCTTCAGGGCAATGTATATGTATCGATTGATTTCCTTTATTTTTCCAAGTATCTTTTAAATCTGTCTTCATTGAATCTGGTAATAACTTCCAGGCTAGAGTTTTTGCAACATGCATACTTTCTTTCATTACATCTCCTTGATTACCAGTCAATTCTAATTTTAAATTAGATTCATTTGGAACCCATACAGTTTCAATTTGAACTAATCCTCCGGTCTCATTAACTGTCGCATATAATCCATTTACTTTTCCAACCATAGGTTCGTCATGAATTTTATCGTGTTTATAACAAATTCGGTTACTTAAAATATCAGATTTTAATACTTTTTGAGTTACATTATATGGATATTTAACGCCTTTTTTTGTTAGATGTCTCAAATTTATTTCTCTAATTATTTCATAACAGATTTGTTTTAAATTTCTAACACCACCTTCATTTGTATAATTTTTGATTATCCACTCTAAAACAGAATCACTAAATTTTATGTTTGATTTAGCAATTCCAACATCTTCTAGAATACTTTTTAATAAGTAATTTTTGGAAATTATAACTTTTTCAGGCATACGAAATCCTCTAGTTTTGATATGTGTAATTCTATCCATTAAAATTGGATTAATTGCATCTCTATCATTATAAGAAAATATAAATATTGCTTGTGATAAATCAATGTTTAAATCAGCAAAATATTTATCTTTAAAATGATGATTTTGCGATGGATCTATTAAATGTATCAATAAATTATTGATTTCATCACCTTTTGCAGTTTTACTCACTTTATCTAATTCATCCATATAAATAATTGGATTCATGCATTTTGAATTCATCAACACATTAACTATCATTCCCCAACGAGAACCTTCATATGTGAATGAATGTCCTTCCAGAAAGGAACCATCTTGTACACCTCCTAAAGGTATCGTACAAAAAGGTCTTCCTAGAGCTTTTGCAAACCCTTTTTCAATCAAAGTTGTTTTTCCATTACCATACGGTCCCTGAACACCAAGAACAAGTCCTTTTGGATTCGGATTAGAAATATTTTGTGCAACAAATTGTAATATTTGTTGTTTCGCTTTATCGTGACCATACACAGCATCATCCATACATTTCATAGTATGCTCTAAAAAGGATTTAATTTCACTAGTTTTTGATTTTGAATTAACTTTGCTTTGTACGGTAACATTACATGGAATTTTAAGAGCTGCTGTTACATATTCATTATATTTAGGATTATCATCTTCATTTTTGAATTGAGATTCTAATTTATGTATCATATCATTTTTAATTTGGTCCGGTAGATTTGACAACATTATTTTATAAATCAAAGGGCACGATACTGTATTTTCATTATTTGAAATATGTGTAATTATTTTTTTACGATCTTTTTTATCTAATTTTTCAAAAGCAGTAATTTGAGATTTAACATTATTGAATGGCAAAGCTGAACTTTTTTTGAAATAATCTTTAATTTTTTTAATATCATCTGATTCTTTTGTTTTATTTTTTGTTTTATACTTTTTTTTATCCATTTCATTTTCGGATTCGCTTTCACTTTCACTTTCACTTTCTATTTCACTTTCAGATTCTATTTCTGTTTCTGATTCATTTTGGGAATTATCCGAATCTGAATATTCCTCCGATTCAGATTCGGAAGTTTCTTCGTCCGAATTATCATCTGGAACATAAGAACTATCATCATCTGAACTTTCATCATTATTGATAACTGTATATTTGTAGCATTGCTTTTTACTAGAAGTTTTTACATTTTTTTTACCACTCAATTGAGTTTTCAAACTTTTGATTATATTTTCATGACGAGTAATTTGTTTATTTATAAAATTTAAAATGTTTTGTGTACTCCCTTTTTTCATCCATTTGTTTAAATCATTTATAACATTATCATGTATATGAATCAATAGTTTCTCCGCTTCATTTTTGTCTTTTTTATTCAAACCTTCCGATTGATAAATTAATGGAGTTGTTTTTTTTAATTTATTTATAAACCATATTAATTTTTTTCTTGATTTGTGAACTCCCAATTTAATAATACTCTTTTTTAAAGTTGAATAATACTCAACCATTAAACTGCATGTTCCGATAAAACTATCTTCAATTTCCAAAGACATTGTTCTAATATTTTATTATATTATGTATATACAATATGGTTTTATATTCATTTTTATAAGTCTGTTATTATAAGTATTTTTATTTAAATAATCCTTTAATAATTCTTACGTCTTACTTTTGCATTTTTAATCTCATTCATATGTATATATAAATGTTACTATTTACAATGTATGTAAAGGACGAATATTCCGCCAAAAAAATGCAGCTATCTTCAAAGAGATTAGGTAAGAAAATAAAAATTGATATTGAAATGAAGTGGCAATGGGTAAAAAAAGGAGAAAAAATGGAAATTGCTTGTGATTTTTATCGATATGATGTAATTTAAATAAAATATAATGTGCCGGGTCCTAAGTCCGGAATTTTAAAACTGCAGAAGGATTTTTTTTTGTGAATGTAAATGCTTTTTTATTTTTATTGTATAGGTAAAGATGGTGTCGTATTAATTAATCTATTTTTCTAAAATTGTACATAAAAAAAATATCATTTTTTAAAACAATTTTAAACAAATTACCCGCTTAGAAAGAGTTTTGTTATTATTTTGTGGATTTAAATATTTTTGAAATATTTGGCATATAAATACTAAATTCAGTATTACCAAATATTGTATTATTTTCAAATTTCAAATTTTCTCTTTCAAGTCTATTTAGTAAATCATAATGTGCATTAATTGGAATGCATGCATAATCATCTTTTATTATAATAAATGGAAGCTTAAATGATTCTATAGAACACTTCCAAATATCTTCTTTACTCATATTATATTTTATATATTTATATTTTTATATTCATAGTATATTTTTATATACTTTTAATAAAAGAAAATACAAAATTATAAATGAATGTGAAAAAAAAATAAAAAAAAATATTCACGGAGGGGCTCGAACCCTCGACTTCCAGTACATAAGACTGACACTCTAACCAACTGAGTTACGCGAACAAATTTTTGTATCCAGTGAGGTTCGAACTCACGCTTCCGAAGAAACTGGGGCTTAAATCCAGCGCCTTAGACCACTCGGCCATGGATACTAACGAAGTTAAAAACTTTATAAATAAAGTTTATACTCACTTCTACATATGTAACAGTTTAGGACAAATATTCAATCATTTTTTTTAAATTATTTTTTTACATGTCTTGAAACAAAAATAAAAAATTGTATTATGTTAATAATGGATGCACTATTAAAAAGGGCAAATAATGCTGCAGATGCGGCAACCAAAGCAGTTACAGATGCGGCAGCAGAAGTTGGAAAAACAGTAGATGCTGCATCTCAAGCAGTAGTAGATGTTAGCAAACAGGCGGCAGATGCGGCAGCAGAAGCTACGGCTAACGTGGCAGATGCTACTGGAAAAACAATAGATGCTGCATCTCAAGCAGTAGTAGATGTTAGCAAACAGGCGGCAGATGCGGCAGCAGAAGCTACGGCTAACGTGGCAGATGCTACTGGAGAAACAATAGATGCTGCAGGAGAGGCAGCAACACAACTTGCTGTAAAAGCGGCTGATGCGACAGTAAAAACTGTAGAACAGACAGTAGAAAAAGCTGCAAATATGAACACACCGACTGTATCCGGAGGTACTACTCCTACTCCTTCTCATAATTTAATTTCTGAATCAATAGAAGATACATCTCAAAAAACAAATAATGAAAAGAAATCTAGGCCACCCAAGAGAAAAAACTCGAGAGAGGATGATAACTCACCCCAGCCTGAAAAAAGACAAGTACATAAAGATTTTAGACAAATAGAAATAATGGGTGGTAAAAAAAAAATTGAAAAACTTAAAATAAAATTGAATAAAATTACATTAAAAAACAAACTCAAGACCTTAAAAAAAAAAATGAATACTCTTAAGCATGGAGGAACAAATTACATGAATAATATTTTTGACAAAAAAATAGCACCAATTGATGTACCTACACCTCCACCTGAACAATTAGAAGCTGAAAAAAGGTATCGTAACAGTTTAACCAAAAAAAAAACACCGAAAATAAAAATGCCCACACGCAAGAATTTAGTATTAAAAAGAAAAAATACTAATGATGTAATAAATACCAATACTAAAGATGTAATGAATACTAATACTAAAGATGTAATGAATACTAATACTAAAGATGTAATGAATACTGATGATGTATTTATCCAAGCAGTAAATGATCTTGCTAGTATTAAAAATATAAAAAATTATGATATGGAAAAATTTATAAAAGATAATGCTAACATTCCTAAGGTTAATTATCTTGATGATGCTGATGAAAATAAGCCATCGAATAGAAGAAAACCACCAACTATTCGAAAGCCTCCGTCTGTAGGAGATACACGTCGTAGTCATAAAGCAACACGATATATCCCAAGAAATGAATTCGGACAGTTTCCATGTGCTCATTGTATCATAAAAAATCCGCGATATGATCCGAATGTAGAATCGATAAACGAACAATTTGTTCGCAATCCACAATACGTCCCCGGTGTAACCCTGATAAATAAACAATTTCTTCGCAATCCACAATCTCAATTTATTAAAAATCCGCAATATGATCCGAATGTAGAATCTATAAATGAACAATTTATTCGCGGTTGTGAAAACGTATTTGGCTTCGCGGCAGCATGTATACAACATTCCAAGGCATGTCAATATAAACCAGCAGATTGGACAGAATCTGATTCTTTTCCTAAAATTATATAAATTCTTAAAAATTAAAAATAAGATATTTTCTAAATAAAGTAATTAGTGTATATTAATTTGGATTGCCAAATATCATTAAAAATAAACTTCCATTTTTTGTTAAATGCTTCAATATCTGATATTTTATACAAACTAGCAAAATTTTTAGCATTTTGATAATTATACAAGGTTTAAAAATATAAGTAGATAAAAAAATGATTCAAAATTTCATCTTAATACTAAATAACAATATAAAGATAAAGCACTAGTAAGTATTATAAGAAATAAAATGTCTCGCGAAAAGTCTATTCTCTCATCTTTAGAAAATACTTTTTATAAGAATGAAAATTTCAAAGTAGTTCAACGCTCCTAATAAATTACCGACACATTATGCAGCAATTGTCTTATCTGGAAAAATACTTTCGATTGGGGAATGTGGCTTGCAAGGAATCTCCAAAATATGTAAAAACGTAGTTACACGTCATGCAGAAATGGATGCAATCAATAAAATAAAAGATAAAAGAAAATTAAAAAAAGCGAGTTTATGGTCAGTAAGATATAAAAAAGTAAATGGAAAATATATCTTAGGAAATGCAAAACCATGCATTCATTGCAAAAATTTGGCAATGAAATGGGGTATTAAGCATGTATTCTATACTGATGATAATGGACAAATTCAAAAAGAAAATATATATGATTTAAACTCAAAACTAACGATGGGAACGGTTATTCATCTTAGACAACAGCTTGGTTTTAGAGATATTTTATATACTCAAAGAAATTCCTCATTTAATCCAAATGCACTATGTATAAAGTGCAAAAAGTAAAGTAAAGAAAAACAAACAAAAAACAAAAAATAAACAAAAAACAAACAAAAAACAAAAAATAAACAAAAAACACAAAATTTTTTTTTGCGATTTTTTGTTTAAAAAAAATTACATTATAATTTAAGATGAATTCAGATATCAAAATATGTATAGATAAATGTGAAATATGTATCAATACTAGAAATAACGATAATAACTATGATTCTTTTTTAAGATCCACTCCTTTTTCATATTATACGAATCCTTTTAGTAGAAGAGTTCCCCCGCCGCCAGTTGCGAGTAGTTCTACATCTCCATTTAATACTCAAAATACAACTACTTCTCCAAATACAACTTCACAAAATACGACTACTCCTCCAAATACAACTTCACAAAATACGACTACTCCTCCAAATACAACTTCACAAAATACAACTTCGCAAAATACAACTCAGAGTTCACATTTATTAAATTTATTAGAAACTATTTTTACATTACCCCCAGAAAATTTGCATTTAGAAGTACAAGATATTCCATATGATAATTCGTTAAACAACTTATTTCAAAATACCAATAATACAAATAATAGTAGACCAACTTCTCTAGAAGAAATCACGAATAATACAACTTTGTCAGTAGTTATGGAAGATGATAATGAAGAAACTTGTGCAATATGTAAAAATTATTTTGCAAAAAATGATATTACAAGACAAATGAATATTTGTTCACATAAATTTCATTGCGAATGTATAGAAAAATGGTTCACAACTAATAATAATTGTCCTATTTGTAGAAGTAATTTATCATAAATTGTACTAATCAAAAAAATGATTATATTTGCATTTCAACATGATTAAAGTATGAAAATAAAAATGGAGATTAAAAGCAAAAGTAAAATTGAAAATTCAACTGATATTTTAAAATACAAATCTTTAAACTTATTTGACAATAGATGCAAAAAATTACAAATAAAAAAATCTATACAGGAAGAAGAACTAAAATTCATAGACAAAATCAATTTACAGAAAGTTACAACAAATTCAAGAATTTCAGATGATTTTCTACTTACAATAAATGATTCCTCTATAATTTATTTAGCAAATTTTATTATTAATTTTATAAATAAAAATAAACATAGATCAAAATATCAAATATTTGCTAGATGTGATAATACTATTACTTCTACCAGTGTAGAGAAATCTACTTGTAATGAACTATTATTAAGTAAATTATTTAATGAAATTAAATATGATATCAAAAATATCGAAATTTATATAAAGTTTTATAAACCCAAAAATTATAGAAATCAGACTGATATGGATATCGATTTTTAAATTAGGATGTAGATTGTGAATTAATATTTGTTTTTTTTTACTTTATCCTTACTTGTAAATTTATCAAGAGTATCAGTATAAGTGCCTTTCCACTTTTTTTTTCAGATTTAGATTGCATTTTGTATGATTTTTTAATGAGTTATATTTATTTACCAATAATTATTATTCTTATAAACATTAAGACGCGGCTTATTCGATTTAGTTTTAAAGGCATTTGGGTCATATTCGCGATCTTCTTTATCGTGTATTACCTTGCCGTTATAATTTTGCTGACTATATCGCCATATTTCCGGGGAACCAAGTTTAAAATCTGCGTGACTACGAGCTTTATACCAAAAAACTTGATCTTCTAATTTATTGCTTTTCGCATTATTATTAATGACGAGACACTCATGGTTCTCAGTACATTGGTCCATTACGTTGCAAAACGTTTCAAACGACGGAAACATTCCGGCATAGCAATCGTAAAGTCTCTTACGGTTTTGAATTATATTTTCTCGTAATATAAAAGTATAATCAATATTTGTTCTTAAGTTTGGAGGAATCCCTAATGCATATTGCATAGTAATAATAAAGAAAATCTTATAATGTCTACCATTCATAAACAATGATCTTACGAATTTACTTTTAGTCCAACTATTATCGTATAAACAGTCGTCTAATATTAAAAATGCATTTGGATTTATTCGATGTCCTCCAGGTTGTTTTGTTTTTTGTAACAATTTCGCTTGTCGTGTTAAAACTTTTTCGATTATACCTTCGTTATATTCATTATGTATAAATAATGGAGGTACCATTGATGAGTAGAAGGCATTTGCACATTCCGTAGCAGATATAACTGTTCCAACCGGTATTTTTTGATGATAATATAATAAATCTCTACATAAAAACGATTTACCAGTATTTCTTTTACCGACCATTACAACAACTTTGTCGCTAGCAATAGACGACATATCAAATTTTCTTAATTGTAATTTCATCTCTTATATAGTACTATATATTAAAACCACTTTAAAAAGCGCTATTTTCTAAGTATTTAAAGTATAGATAAACAGACACTAAAATGATATATTGATAATACACACAGACAAGAAAAACATTTTGTTAAAAGAGTGAAACAGAAATAATTTTTACTGATTAAATAAATTTTATTTAAGGTTAAAATCTTTTTCTGTCAATCTATATCCCCAATGTTGTAAAGTTTGTCTAATTACAGGAGATATGGATTCATCATTAAATTTTGCATTTTTGGCTTTTATCTTATTTATGAGAGCATTTCGAAATCTTCCTTTAGGACCAGCCAAATTTAACCAACGTTTTATTTGTCTTTTGTCATCATCCGTTCTTCTACCATTATAAAATCGACAGTACCATTGTACCCAACCGTATGGATCTTGTTGATGAATCCAGTTTTTTGATTCCCAATCTTCTAAAGAAGAACCCGATTTTACAGAATATTTATTATACTTTTTATAATTTTTTTCATGATTTAATAATAAGTGGTCTGGCACATCTTTCAAAAATTTGAATTCTTTGTGTTGATTACTAAAATTCTTTTTTAAAACACCTGAATAAATATTTCTCCAATAACCACCAGAATCAATAAAACTACCTAATAAAAAAATTTGTTTTGGAGTCAAGTTTGGAGTAAACTCCGGATAATCTTTAAATTTTGGCATTAATATAATTTTTATTTTTAATCATAAAAAAAATCCTTCTGCCGCTTTATGATTCCGGACTTCGGACCCTGCCCATTATTGTTCACATATAATTGTGGTGGCATAGGCATGAAAGCCTTGGTCTCTGAGTCTACCTGGCAGCGACGCGAGCCGTGTACCCTTTAATTAAATATTTATTAAGTGCAGGGAGTCCCGCTCCTAACTCGCGAAGATACCCGTCGGGATTTGCGAATTTACCTCTGACCTACTTCAACTTCAACTTCAACTTCAACTTGATTGAAGTTCAATCAGAGGCGTACTCGTGTAATATTTGATTTTGGCACTGTTCATCACTATAGAGTTGGTTGTGAGTGTGTATATATAAGAGTGTTATCATTTAAGACAGCCTTTACAGTATTGTATAATGATTCTTCATATGCTATCATATCTTGTTCGCAAATATGCTCGGTAAACGATACACCTCCTGGCCATGGAAATTCAAAGAGTTGCACAACATTATTTTTTGGAGTTGCAGCATTTGCCCATTTATTATTAGTGTTTTGATGACGACCTCTCCCGGTCTTGCGGCGATTGCTGCGCTTCTTTCTACGGAAGCACGCAGCAGCACTGGCGCGACCACGGCGGCGGTGGTATCTGTGGTGGTTCGTTGACGTGTTCATTGGTAACATCTTTTTGTATGCACTGCTAACGCAAACTAGCTGCACCTGAGAGAGAGCAATAAAATGCATTAGTACGGGTTTTCTATTCCGATTTTTATGTATTGTTTTTAAATTAAATTATAATAACCAAATGCTCCTCCGATACCTGGCGAAATGCATTTTTGTTTTAATTCCAATACTACCTTATCTCTAACAAATGTTTTCCACACATAAGTTGGATTTTTTGTCCAATATTTAACAAATTTTGAATTATAATTAATATTATTAACATATAATAATGTTGATTTATGAGCTAATTCTTTACAATTTAAAATATCACTTTTAACAGTATCTAAATCGAACCCTCCATCGATTATTATTAAATCAAATTTTTTATTTTTATTTGTTAACATATATTCCGGAAGTGTCTTTTTTGAATCTCCTTTAATAAAATTAAATCTAGAATAATAATTATTTTCGATAAAATTAACTCCAGTACTTACACTTTGTAACTTTCCTTCATCAAAACTTGTAATATTAATATTTTTATGTAAATCTAACAATGTTTCTGTTACATGTCCCGCTAGAAAACCTATTTCTAAAACATTGAAATCATTATTAAGTTTGTGTAACATTAATTTTGATTCAATTGTAGAGATAAAAAATTCTTTTAAATCATGTGATTTAATTATACTTCCTTGACGTAATGTTATATTTTTGTCACTTAATAATTTATCAAGTTTAGAAATTGTATTTACATCAATAAGTTTTATTAAATCTTCTGCAGATTCTTGTAAAATAAACCACTTATTAAACATTTTCATTCTTTGAATTTTCATTTTTGATACATCATAATTGAAATGAATTATATAAGGGGTATATGGTTTTAAATCACGATAATATTTGCCGTTCGGAAAACCATCAAGATCTAGATATTTGTGATTTATTTTAGATGCAAATCTTCTTAAATATTGTTGATCATTATTAAATGATGACAAATTTTTCCGTATTTTATCAAAATCAGTAATATTTATAGTATTTTGATTAGATTTCATCCAAAAAAAACCAGTACACATTTCTTCTCTTGAATTATCTGCAGAATCATTTTGAATCAACAATTCTAATTCCGGATTACTATTTATAATTGAAAATATTCTAGGTAAAGGATTTCTTTCAAATACAATATCACCATCAATAAAAATAATATTATTATTTTCTTTCAATTCTTTATTGATAACAAATAATTTGTAAGATGTAATATCCGCCCAAAGTGCTCGTCCTTCAATATCTTTACTTTGTAAAGCACGATATTCAATCCATTCACTTACTTTTGTATTTGTATCTTTATAATACGGAACATAATTTACAATATTATCAGGATATTTTTGTTTGAAAAACGAGTAAGATTTTTCTCCAATACAATATAATGTAAGATATGTCTCTAATCCTAATTTTTTCAATGAAACTAATAAATTATGTGTTAAATGCATATAGCCATCATTTGTTAAAGTTATCATTTTAGTTGATACAAAATCTTGATTTAATTGTATGTTATCATCAAAAAATACTTTCCAACCAATTCCAGGTCCATATATATTGTTTAATTTCCATCCGCATATGTTATCTTTTCTAAGTATATTACGATTTGTGTAAGATGTATATTGTAAGTTGTTGATACATCTCACATATTGAATATGATTCGATACAGTTGATCCTTCGTATCCAATAAAATAATCAGCATTTTCACATATCTTTTTCTCTATAAGAAATTGAAAGACATCTTGTAACTTATGTTTAGATTTACATTTTTTAACCAAATCATCCGTATAAATAATGTGGTATTTTTCGTTTACAAAATATTGTAAAAATTCACTATCTTTTCTGTCTGTCATAACGTAGATCGGAATTGTTTTATCTTTATTTATTATTTTCATTTTCTGAACAAATTTATTATAATTTCCATCACAATTTGCATTAATTTTTGCTGATGAATGACGTAAATCTCCAAAACGAAAATGAACGGATATATATTTACCTGGTAGATTCAATAAATTAAAATTATTATTAATTTCATCATTATATTTACTTAATGAATAGCAAATTTGTGACATCAATTCATAATTCTTTTTAGTTGTATAAAAATTATAAAAACATCTACTGGCATTTGATTGATAAATTCTTATAACTTTATTTTTCCAAAAAGAATCTTCTAAATCTAAAATATATTTTTCTCTACTTTGTAAGAATTGGTTTATCTTTGAAATATGTTCTCGAGATTGATTTAAGTCTTTATCAATAAAAACTACCCTAGAAAATTTATTTTTCAAAGGCATATCTATTATTTTTTCATTTTCAATACCATTTATTCTTTGATGATTGTAAAACACTTCAAAACCATACTGTAAATGATTTTTATATTCAGTATTTAAAAAATTCAAAATATTACCATAATCAAAATTGCATGATCCTTTATGACATAGTGGAAATTTAATTACTAAAATTAGTTTTCTTTTAGTAAGTTTTGCTAAATATATGCCTGTTTCTAGTGAAAATAATTGATTATAATATCCAACTCCAGAAAATAATTCATAAATTAATATGTTTGAATTATCAATTACATCTATCATTACATAACTCAGATATATAATAATTATAGTATGGAAATTTTAAGTTTAGATTTTTCTCTGCAGAATTTCAGTTATCATAATCATATTAATATTATAATCTTCGAAATTTTGTATCGGAATATTAAATATACCTGTTTTTAACTTAATTTTGCATACATTTTTTTTACATATATCAAAAATTTGTTTTTTATAATTATTTGAATCTATAAATTTTCCTCTTAATGGTATCTCATCATCTTTGAAAAAAAGTTGTAATAAATTATATACATTGTAATAATTATTAATACAATTTTTCATTTTTTCTTTAATCATTAATATTAATTCTTGTCTTTGTTGTTCAGATAAATGTTTGAATATATTATTTTTATTAGTTTTATATAGTTGCTGTTGTGTTGATTTTTTTTCATTCGATAAACGAATTATATTACATTTAATACTCCTTGTATACCTATTTACTTTTGTGATAATATTTTTAATCGACAAATATATAATATTAATTAGAATATGCACATTTGTATTATTTAGAGGAAAATTTAAACCAAAATTTTCTACCTTTTCTATATCTATACTTTCATTTAATAATTTTAATAATTCTCTTTTTTTTTCAGAGTTGTCTTTATTATCATTATCATTAGACAATATGTATTTTGATACTGTATATATCGCTTTATCCGAATTTAAATTATTTAAATATGCATTTCTAATATTTTTAGAAGTATAAATAATAGCAATTGGTAATTTAAAATATAATTGTAATGGTTGAAAAAAAGATTTGATTAATTGCATATTTATTGTATCTATTTTAACAGAATGCACTCTGTTTAACTTTTGTGAATTTACTATATTACCCCCCTGCCTATAATTTAATTTTTTTCTTGATATTATTTTTTTTAATATTTTCTTTTTGCGAGTTTTTACAGATTGTATATAGTTTTTTGTTTCCATATCTCTATAGTATTATTGAATATATTAATTTAAGTTGATTTTATCAATTTAATATTATGCTTTTTCCAAAATAATTCGTAATATTACATACATATTTCTAAAGTTTTCTAAAAAATCAATTTAAGATATAACTTAATAATAATATTAATAAATAATAACTATGGGTAAAAATAAGGGTAAAGGAGGTAAAAACTTCAAGAAATATAAAACTAATTACGATGATCAAAAAAGACAATTAGAGTTTAAAACAGAAGGTCAGGAATATGCAATTGTGAGTAAAATTCTTGGCAATTGTAGATGCGAATGCCAGTGTAATGATGGTAGAACACGAATATGTCATATAAGAGGAAGTATGGCAAAAAGAATTTGGATTTGTTTAGGTGATACTATTTTAGTATCATTGCGTGATTTTCAAGATGACAAAGGTGATATTATACATAAGTATACGCACGATGAAGCATTAAAACTTAGAAGTTATAATGAAATAAATCATGACCCGTCAGTGTTTAGAACAGAGGATAATCTTATAAAAACGAATAATGATGATGATGATGACGATGATTGTATAGATTTTGAAGATATTTAAAAAAACAAAAAATACAATTTTTCATAACTATTATAATGCATTATTGTGCTTCATGCAATAAGTGTTTAATGAATGAGAGAGTTTATTTTTATTTTGATACTTCATATTGTTCATATTGTTGTCCATGGAATAAACAATATCATGAATCTGAATCTAATTTATATTTATACGAAATATATAATAATATTGTGAAAAGTTTTCATTTTTTCTTTTCCTGAGTAAAAATCAAACAGTTGATAGTAATAAATCTTGTGCAGAGTAAGTATATTATAAATTAAATTTTTTTGATTTTATAAAATCATACGTATAAAATACACATCCATTTACTATAAATCCTCTAAACAATGTAATATATATTCCATTATACAATCCTCCCATTTTGTAGGCTTTATTATAAGATATATGAGGATATTGTTGCACTCTGGTTTTAATAACATCTATAGGATATGTAATACACCATGATAACATACCCGAAATGGCTCCTGAAAGAAATGAAGAAACTTCATGATTATTTTTAAAATGATGGTAGCCTCCAAAATAAATACTACTTCCAATTGATTCTCGAATTAAAGTTGAATAACTTCCAATATAACAATATTTAAAATATATTCTTTTATGCATTTGTGCATTAATTTTCCAATATTCGCTAACTTGAATAAAAGGAGTAATGAATATACCAGAAAAGCAGCCACTTAAGAAATAATTATTATAGTATTTATTTATTTCATCAACTAGTCCAAATAAAGTGTACCCTATAAGCATTGAATTAATTAATGGATAAGTCATTCCCTTATACAAATTTGTAAACGAATATTTAATATTTGTATTATTATTTTGAATAAGTACTTTTATTGTATCAATAGGTTGACCCACTACAGTTTGTACAATACCACAAATTAAACCAATTTCTGATTCTTTCATTATATTACTATTATTAAATTAATTATAATACTCTTATCTATGCTTTTCGAGCATACCGTTTTGCAAGTTTTGAAATATTCCAATTTTTTATTTTTATTTTTACAATTTTATTTACGTTTATTGTTTTTAGCAACAGTCGTCACGACGGGCAGGTCCTCATCTCCACGCGGCACCTCGTCAACGGTCGTTGTGAAGGGCAGGTCTTCCTCGTCCAGAGGTACATCGTCTACAGGTGTCGCGACGACGATGCTGTCACGCGCCATGCGGCGTACCATTCTGACATGGTCTTCAAAATGGAGATTGCGTCGATTTATATTAGCATCCGTAAGATAGACAATAAGTCGAGTCCGACGTAACGAATTGAATGATATAATGATCTGGATATACGCCCTCGAATCATTGACCTTGCTGGCGGCGACGGATTTGTCTCTTCAGCAGCCCCTGACTGCTCCTTTACGCTCGAGCATTGATACGATAGTCGAGTGGCCTTTGTCGAGGGCGATACACAGCGGCGTTAAACCGTTGCGCCATCCGCGGGCGACATCCGCACCATTGTCTAGCAACAGTTGCGCCACGTCGACATGGCCGTTAAAGCAGGCCCAGTGCAGAGCTGTCCAACCAAACTGATCCGCCCGATCGACCTCCGCGCCTTTCTCCAGCAGCAGCCGCACGACTTTGACCTGGTAAGTCTTGCAGGCGACATACAGCGGCGTCGGACTCGTCGTCCGTCCCCCCCGCTCGACATCCGCGCCTTTATCTAACAACAGCTGCGCCACGTCGACGTGACCTGTGCAGCAGGCTGCGTACAGCGGCGTCGCACCGGTGTCCCTTGCCCGATCGACCTCCGCGCCTTTGTCCAGCAGCAGCTTCGCCGCGTCAACGTGGCCGTTAAAGCAGGCGGCGTACAGCGGCGTCGAACCGTCCTTATCCGCCCGATCGACCTCCGCGCCTTTGTCCAGCAACAGCTGCGCCGCGTCGGCGCGGCCCCTCTCGCAAGCGATGTACAGCGGAGTCGCGCCGTCCTCGGTCGCCCGGTCGACCTTCGCGCCATTGTTCAGCAACAGCCGCGCCACATCGACGTGACCCTCCTGGCAGGCGACGAACATCGGCGTAAAACCGCCCTTCTTCGCCTGATCGATCTCCGCGCCTTTGTCCAGCAACAGCTGCGCTGCTTTGACTTGTCCCTTCCAACAGGCGACATACAGTGGTGTCGAGCCGTTTTCATCCGTCTTGTCGACATCCGCGCCATTGTTCAGCAACAGCCGCGCCACGTCGACGTGACCCTCCTGGCAGGCGACGAACAGCGGCGTAAAACCGCCCTTTCTCGCCTGATCGATCTCCGCGCCATTGTCTAGCAGCAGTCGCGCTTCTTTAACATGGTTGTTCCAGCAGACATAGTACAGCGGCGTTCGTCCGTTCTTGTCTGCCCAGTTGATCACCGCACCTTGTCCCAGACACGTAATTATTCCATCTTCTGAACCTTCCTTACATTTTGCGAATAACCGTTTTGCAAGTTTTGAAATATTCCAATTTTTTAAAGATGATTTATCAAAATTTGTTCCAAAAAACATATCTGTCATATCTTCCAATTCAGATACATTCCAATTATTAATTTCTGGTTGATTAATAAATTTTGTTTTATAAAACATCCTTGTCATATTTGTTACTTCAGATACATCCCAATTAGATATATCTTGATTAAATGCAGTTGCTTCATAAAACATCCTTGTCATATCTGTTACTTTAGATACATCCCATTTAGAAATATTTAATGTAGAAATATCTACATTTTCTAACGTCTTATTAGCAAATAATTCACTCATATCCGTCACTTGAGACACATTCCAATCTATAAGCTTACCATATTCCTTTCTAATATCTTTTCTATTTTTGCTCCATGGGGTGGCAATATTGTCAATATAGTCTTCAATTTTGATTTTTAATAATTCATTACTCAGAAATGGCGTATTATTAGAGAAGTGTGAACTATTTACTATTTTTTCCTTTATCTTTTGAGGTATTTGCCAAATGTTTTCATCTGATTCTTCAAGGGCTTCTTGCAAATTAGGAGGTGCAGGAGGTGCAGATGGAACTATCTTATTGTCATTCGTTTCATCACTAGGATTCTTAGGAATTCTTAGATCTTCTTGCAAATTAGGAGGTGCAGGAGGTGCAGATGGAACTATCTTATTGTCATTATTTTCATCATAAGGAATCTTAAGAATTTCAGGGGCTTCTGGCGAATTAGGACCTGCAGGAGGTGCAGGAGGTCCAGATGAGACTATCTTATTGTCTTTAGTTCCTGCTTTTTGTTTTGTTTTTTTTTGTTTTTTATTTTTTATAGTTAATTTATAGTTTTTTAGTAACTTTAGTTTTTTACTTATTTTTATTTTTTTAGTTATTTTTTTAGTTATTTTTCTAGAATATAATTTACTCTTCATATATAATATATATATACATATATTATAATACAGATATAATAGAAAAATGATTTAAAAAAATGATTGATATAAAATATATAATAAGAAGTTTATATATATAGAAATAAGTCACTTATAAAATGGAGACTAACAATAAAATATATCAAATATATGATTGGTATACTTATGATGAAGAAATAGATGACGATTATTCGGATTCTGATTCGGACTCTGCTAATGAATTACAAATAAGCAATCGATTTATTGCATATATGTTTTGTATTACAGAGACCGGCGATAATGTTAGTATAAAAGTACAAGATTTTACACCATTCTTTTGGGTAGAACTACCTATGAATTGGAAAGAATATTGGACGATACCATTTTTAAATGATATTCAAAAGAAATTACCAAAAAGTATTCGTGGAGAGTTTATTACTGATCGTCCTTTAAAAAAGACATTGAGATATAGATATAAATTCGGAGGTTATCAATGGAATAAGAAAAGACCATTTTTGCAATTAGTTTTTGTTAGCGAAAAATGTTTGCGTCGTGTGTACTATCTTTTGAAAAAACCATACAATTTTAGTCTAGCAAATCTCAATTTTTATAGCTTTGCTATTTATGAAAAAAATATTCCTCCTATATTACGACTAATTCATCTAAGAAAACTTAAACCATCTAGTTGGGTTAAGTTAGGAACAACCGCAAAATTATTAAAATCTTCTTTAGCAGAAACTAATTTTAAATATAATTATGTCGTAGATTGGAAAGACATACATAATGTCGAAAAAGATACGATTGGTCCTCTGAAAATAGCATCTTTTGATATTGAAGCAGATTCTAGTCATGGAGATTTTCCGGTTGCTAAAAAGGATTATTACAAATTAGCTATGAATATATATGATGAGTACGTACGATTAAGAAAACAAAAAAAAAGAGTTACGCCCGTAAATGTAAAAATGTGGATTAAAGCGGCTTTTCGAGAATATACACAAAAAGATTACAATCAAAATATAAAATCATCTATTCAAAATATAGTTTTAAAAGATCCTATTTTACAAGATCAATCTGATATCATATTTCATAATATAGAAGATGTAAGTAATGAATGTTTTCGTGAATTATCAAAACAAGATTCAAAAAAGGGAAAAGAAATAGTAATATCATTAACAAATATATTAAATGATGCTTTTCCAAAAGTACAAGGAGATAAAGTAATTCAAATAGGAACTGTATTATATGAATATGGAAATGAAAGTAACTCAATCATCCGCCATATTATAACTTTAGGCGGATGTAGTTCTATTCCAAATGCAATAGTCGTATGTTGTAAAACTGTAAAAGAATTGTTCATAGAATGGGTAAAATTTTTAAATAAAATACAGCCAAATATTTTGACTGGGTATAATATCAATGGTTTCGATTTCAAATTTTTATGGGATTGTGCAGATGAATATGGATGTCAAAATATTTTAAAGAATCTTGGAGCATTCAAATATAAAGATTCTTCATTTGTTGTCAAAGAATTAACATCTGCTGCACTCGGACATGTTTTCAATTACTATATTGATATTCCCGGAATAGTTGGTGTTGATCTAATGAAAGTTGTTCAGAAAGATTATAATTTATCAAATTATTCTTTAGATTCTGTGTCAACTGAATTTATAAATGGAATGATTACAAATGTAGAACACGATAAGTTAAATTCAATAATGATATTAAATACATCTAATACTTTTAGTTTAAAAGTTGGAAATTATATTGCAATATATGAATCTTCTATAATTGGTAATGAATATATCGGTGAAAGGAAAAAAATATTGTCAATTGTTGAGAATGTAAGCATTTCTGTAGAATTATGTGAAGATGATTTTAAAATACCCGAAAATCCAAAATCATACTTTTGGTGTGTTGGTAAAGATACCGTTAATCATCAAGATATTTTTGCAATGCAAAAAGGTTCTGATGCAGATAGAGGAATTGTTGCAAAATATTGTATTCAAGATTGTGAGTTATGTTTAAATTTGATACAAAAATTAGAGATTGTAACAAATAATATTGGTATGTCAAACGTTTGTTTGGTTCCATTTTCATATTTATTTTCGAGAGGACAAATGATTAAAACATTAAGTTTAGTATCTTCCGAATGTTTAAAATTACATTATTTAATTCCGGAACTTCCAAAACCTCCGGAAGATGTTAAAGACTCATACGAAGGTGCAGAAGTATTAGAACCATGTCCTTCTATTTATTTAAATGAACCAATTAGTGTTTTAGATTATGGATCATTATATCCTTCATCGATGATTGGAACAAATATTAGTCATGATACAATAATTACGGATCAGAAATATTTTGGAAAATCCGGAGAAATATTATTAAAAAAACTATCTATAGATTTTGAAGATGTAACATATGATAATTATATATCGGTTCTGGTTGGTAAAACATGGAAAAAAAAAATCCATAAAACTCATCCCCAAGTAACTTGTAGATATGTTAAACCTCCTAAAATAAATGATAAAATTGATGATTCAAAAAGAGGAATTTTGCCAAAAATTCTAATGAAATTACTAGAACAACGTAAAAATACTAGACAACTTATTAAAACGGAAAAAGATCCATTTAGAAGATCTGTCTTGGACGGTTTACAGCTAGCATATAAAGTAACTGCAAATTCTCTATATGGAGGTGTAGGTGCTGCAGTTAGTGCATTGTATTATAAGGATATTGCAGCATCAACAACAGCGGTAGGTAGACAACATTTACATTTAGCAAAAGATTATGTTAATAAACACTTTCCAAAAGCAAAAGTAGTATATGGTGATTCAGTTGTTAGCGATACACCTATTCTTATAAAATACAAAAATAAAATGAGTATTACAACTCCAGAAGATTTGTATAATAAATTTGAAACTATTGGACCATTCAAAGATGTAGATCCTTTTGAAAAGTCGTATATCAATTGTTCTGAATATTTTGTTTGGACGGAACAAGGATGGACTAAAATTAATCAAGTGATGAGACATAAAGTTAAAAAAAGAATACTAAGAGTATTAACACATACTAGTTCTGTTGATGTCACCGAAGATCATTCTTTATTAGATGTAAATGCAATAGCAGTGACTCCAAATAAATTAAATATTGGTGATAAATTATTAACTTCATTCCCAGATAAAATTAGTAGTTCTAAAGATGAAATTAGTAATAATTTCGCAAGAATAATCGGATTTTTCTTTGGAGACGGAACATGTGGAATCTATAATTCTCAAGGTGGAATAAAAGCATCTTGGAAAATAACAAATACAGATATTCAAAAAATTAAATATTATGAAGAAATTTGTTCCAAAGAAATACCTGAATTTAAATGGAAAATATATAATACAAAAAATAGACGAAATCATATTTGGACATTAGAATTTAATGGAAAAGGCAAAAAGAAATATATAGAAAAATTTAATAATTTATTATATCATGAAACAACAAAATCAAAACAAGTTCCAAACTGTATTTTAAATGGTAGTCATGATATTAAAAAAGCGTTTATTATAGGATTATATGATGCGGATGGTCATAAATCGACAATGTTTAGTCAAAATACTAAACATTGGGGGGTTATTTTAAATACTCTAGACAATTCCGGAAATTGTTATATCGATCACAAAGGTAAAATTGCAGTAATGGGAATATTTACAATTTTAAAATCATTGAATTACGATGTTTACATTACTTGCAAAGATGTTAAAAATAATATATACAGAATAAATTTTACAAGTATTAATAAATCTATTCAAAATTCTAATGAAATTAAACAAATTATTGATCTTGGAACAACAGAACAATTTGTATATGATTTAAGCACTCAAAATCATCATTTTCAGGCTGGAATTGGAAACTGTATTGTTCATAATACTGATTCTATATTTGTAAATTTTAATCCAATCTTAGAAAATGAAAAACCTATTGAACAAAAAGAAGCTATTCAGTCGTCAATTGATTCTTCAATTATAGTTGAAAAAGGTATTCAAAAATTACTTCAATATCCGCATAAATTAGAATATGAAAAAACGTTTTATCCATTCATTTTATTGAGAAAAAAAGGATATATTGGTAATAAATATGAATTTGATTTAAACAAATTCAAACAAACCAGTATGGGAGTTGTTACAAAAAGAAGAGACAATGCACCAATATTGAAATATATATATGATGGAATTATTAAGAAAATTATTAATGAAAAAGATATTGATGGGGCTATTCAATTCTTAAATTTTAATATTCAAGAAATATTAAATGGAAAATTTCCGATGCATTACTTTATTATCACAAAAAAGCTCAAAGCTCAATACGCTAATCCTGAACAAATTGTACACAAGGTTCTAGCAGATAGACGTGCAGAAAGAGATCCTGGTAATAAACCTCAATCAAATGATAGAATTCCGTATGTTTATATTAAAACAAAAAATATACCAAAATTACAAGGAGATAGAGTAGAAGATCCTGAATTTATTACACAAAATAATTTAAAAATTGATTACTTATTTTATATTACAAATCAAATTCAAAAACCGGTTTGTCAAGTTTTTGCATTAGCTTTAGAAGATTTACGTAAATACGGATATAAAAAAGAAAAAGATTATTTTAAAAAAATTGAAAAACAACTTAAGATAGACAAAAAAGAACCTGCAGTTATCAGAGAAAAAATTATGATTTTGAAAATGGATGAAGTCTATAATGTTTTATTCAAAAGAATTGTTAAAATTGAAGAAGGTAAAAGATATGGACAAAGTCAGATTAGTGATTTCTTTATTAAAAAATATGGATAAATTAAAAAAAATGATTTGTTTTAGTCTCTAAATATATCTAAATATATCAAAAACAATGATTATGGAGAGTAATATTACATCACCTCCAAGTACACCACAAAAGTCTATCAAATTTTTGATTCCTAATGCACCTCCGGATGCACCAAAAAAAAAACACAGAATAAATAGAAATATAAAAAGAGAAATAGATAAAATAATACAAATGGATATTGACAGATCTACAAAATTTATATTTCTCGAAAATTTAGGATTAAATCGTGATGTAATAACTACTGAAATTATACCTTTTCAGGAACAAGAACATTCCGTTAAATTAAAATTAAATTTCTAAAGAACTAGAAAGAAAAACAAAAAAAAAACAAAAAAAAAATAAATAAATAAAAAAACGTAATGCCACCACATTGACTAGCAATATGTGCCGGGTCCTAAGTCCGGAATACTAAAGCTGCAGAAGAAATTTTTTATTAAATCTTCTTTTTTTATGATGATAAAAAATATTTCGAACATAATATTTCAAGAGCACAAAATATAAATGCTAAAAGTGGATATGCATATAAGTATATATATGTATATATATATATATAATATAAAAATGATTTAAATCTGATCAATAAAATCGAATATAAAACATGAATCGATGTTCAAAAAAAAGAAAAATTATTACAGAAATAGATTTAATAAATAATTTACCGAAATATAGAATAGTAGACATTCTCCCCAATATCATATCATATATTCCGGTAATAAATAATGATAACATTCATGCTATAGTAAAAGATTATTTACAAGGTGGTATTTTACAAAAAAGAATTATATCAAGATATGGATACATCCGTAATTGGATTGTTTCAGAAGTTACAAGTATGAATAATTTATTCGAAAATGCTATATATTTTGATGAAAATATTAGTGATTGGGATGTAAGTAATGTTACAAATATGGATTGTATGTTTTGGAAAGCAAAATGTTTTAATCATACTCTTAATAATTGGAACGTTTCAAATGTTACAAGTATGCAATCTATGTTTGTAGACGCAAAATCATTCAATGCACCTTTAGATAATTGGGATGTATCAAATGTTACGGATATGTATGGAATGTTTATAGGCTGTACTATATTTAATCAAAATATAAATACTTGGCAAATATCTAATGTTGTAGATTTATATGCAATATTTTATAATGCAGCTTCATTCAATCAACCACTCGATAATTGGAATGTGTCTAATGTTATAAATATGGGTAATATGTTTGATGGAGCAAAATGTTTTAATCAATCACTTAATTCATGGAATGTTTCTAAAGTACAAAATATGTATGGAATGTTTATGGCATCCGAATTTAATAATTTAGTTGATAAATGGAATGTTTCTAATGTACAAAATATGTCACATATGTTTCATAATAATTCTAAATTTAATAGAGATCTTAATAATTGGAATGTTTCCAATGTTAAAACTATGGAAGGTATGTTTATTAATAGTGTAAATTTTAATAAATCACTTAATAATTGGAATGTTTCGAGTGTTAGAATTATGGATAATATGTTTGAAGGTGCGGAAAAATTTAATAAACCTTTAAATAAATGGGATGTATCGAACGTTACAGATATGGAATATATGTTCCATTATGCATTACTTTTCGATCAAAATATAAATAATTGGAATGTTTCTAATGTTCAAACTATGGAGGGTATGTTCATGCAAGCTATCAATTTCAATAAAAATTTAAATAATTGGAATGTATCTAGTGTAATTGATATGATGAGTTTATTTTATGAGGCAATTAATTATAATCAACCACTCGATAAATGGGATGTATCAAATGTTATGTATATGAATAATATGTTCAAATCTGCTAAAAATTTTAATCAATCTATTGATAGATGGAATACATCTTCTTTACTAAATACTTCTTCAATGTTTTATTCTGCAAAATCTTTCAATAAACCATTAAATAATTGGAATACAGCAAATATTTATGATATGAGATATATGTTTTGTGATGCAGAAAAATTTAATCAATCTATATCAAATTGGAATGTATCTTCTGTTCTTTCTATGCAAGGAACCTTTTTATCTGCTAAAGAATTTGATCAACCTTTATCGAATTGGGATGTATCTAGCGTTAATGATATGAAAGCTATGTTTAATTATGCTACACATTTCAACAAATCTCTTAATAATTGGAATGTATCCAATGTCAAAGATATGTCCTATATGTTTTCGAGAACGACACATTTTAATCAACCTCTCAACAATTGGAATGTATCTAATGTGACAACTTTAAAAAGTTGTTTTGCATACTCAAGTTTTAATAAACCAATAAATAATTGGAATGTATCCAACGTTACGTCCATGAGTAATACTTTTAAATTTGCAAGTTCATTTAATCAACCTCTCAACAATTGGAATGTATCCAATGTTACAAATAGTAATTGTATGTTTTATAACGCAATTATATTCAACCAAAATATTCAAAATTGGAATGTATCAAATATTACAAGTATGGAAAGTATGTTCGAAAAAACATTATGTTACAATCAGCCATTAAATACTTGGAATTTGTCGAAGGTAACAAATATGAAAAATATGTTTGCATATGCAGAGACATTTAATCAACCACTTTGTAATTGGAACGTATCTAATGTTACAAATATGGATAATATGTTTAAAAATGCTGTATCATTTCGACAATTATTAAATAATTGGAATTTATCAAATGTTGAAAATATTAATATTATATTTGATAATATAGAATCTTTCTATGTAACAAAACTATATTATAGAAAAGTAATTTTGCAATAATATATGTCGTCGTTTACTGCAAATAAAAAAATGACACTATTTATACAAACCCTCATAGAAATAGGAACACTTGCAATTGTTTCATTTTATTCACAATAATGTATAAGTGTTCCTATTTCTATAGAAATAAGATTGAGACCCAAAAGTATTACCCCGACACTATAAAAATTCCACCATGCCCAAGTTTTTCCTTCTTTATAATTTCTTTTTATCAAATCTATAAATTTCCATGCTACAAAGGAATACAACAGAATCAAACAGATTATTAGCACTATACTTAAAAAACATTTCATCAATATATATTAACATGATATTAATAATCTAAGTTATTGATAATTTGTCCTGCAAGTTCAACAATTGGGATGCTTCTGTGTCGGTGGCGTAAAACAAACAGAGCTAAAAAAAATGATCAATTTTTTTACTTAACATTTTGAATTAGTAAACAACATAAACAAATAATTTTTAGTAATCATTAAAAATATGAGTCTCAACGTAAAGCGCAAAGCCATAGAGGTAGAGAAAGCCATTGATAATGACTCTACTGATTTGGAAAGCACATTTAGAGCCATGGAAGAAAATACGGATACCAACATTATTAAAAATAATTTAATCGAGATATTTCCTAAAAGAATTAGAGGTCAACCTATGCGTACAGATGTAATACCAAATATAATGTCATATATTCCAGAACCATTACAAGATAGTAATATTCGTTCAGTTATTAAACTGTATTTATATTCGGATTATACACATATAAAAAAGGTATTTCTTTCTAAAAGACTAAAATTGCAAATCGATTTTACAAATTTTGAAAATCAAAAAAAGGAAAACTTTGAAAAACAAAAAAATGTAAAACAAATAATTTTATCAAAGTATGGAAAAATTAATAATTGGGATGTGTCCCAAGTGACGAATATGAGTAATCTATTTTATAATTGTTATCTTTTTAACGAAGATATTTCTAGTTGGGATGTATCTAATGTGACAAACATGTCAAATATGTTTGCATGTGCAAGATCTTTCAATCAATCTCTTAGCAATTGGGATGTATCGAATGTGACAAATATGAGTAACATGTTTTACAATGCAATAAAATTCAATCAACCGCTCAACAATTGGGATGTATCAAATATAACAACAATGGAAGGTATGTTTAATAATGCAATAAATTTCAATCAACCGCTTAATAATTGGAATGTATTTAATGTAAAAAACATGAAATTTATGTTTAAATTTACAAATTATTTCAACGATACACTTCTCCTAAATTGGAATGTATCTAAAGATGTTATCATTACAGGAATTTTCTTTGGAGTGAGAAAATTCAATGAATATCGTGCAAATTGGATTAAATTACAAAATTTTAATCATCAAAACAAACTTAATCAAACTTATTTGAAAGTGTATAATGCAGCACGAAAAAATGGTTGTAATCCAAGAGAAGCGATGGATAAAGCAACTTTCGCGACTAAATTCTCTAATAATGAGATTATCTCCAAAAAAAACAACCACAATCTTACTGACTCAGATGATCTCTTGACAGCCTATCGCCTAAGAAGTCCAAATATCTTAGGTATAGTAAATGTCAATATGAATTGCAATGACTATTTAGAGACTCTCCGTAATTTATAAAAAGATTTTGTAAATTAGTAAATAAAAAACAACAAAAAACAACAAAAAACAACAAAACACAACAAAACACAACAAAAAAACAACAAAAAAACAACAAAAATATAATGCCACCATGGTATATGATTCAATATACTTTGTCGGGTCCTAAGTCCGAAATAACAAAGCTGCAGAAGGAAATTAAATGTTGTATTTTTTTTTATACTAGAATAGTATTTATATTAAAAAATGGATCATTTAAATAATTAATTATTTTGGAACTAATTTTATTTTCAATAGTAATGTCTTTTAGTTCAATAAAATCTCTAACAAAAACATTATTATCTAATTCAAAATAACCGGAAGATGTAATTAAATGATAACCAAATATATTTTTATTAAATATTTTTTCTCCAATATGATAAGTTTTTTCCCATTGATTATTGACTTTACAAATTACTCTAGGACTTATTATGTTATTATTGATCTTGAACCATTCAATATTTTTTGCAGTACATTTGTATATTCCTAATACTCTTCCCGATGATGTCTGATCCCCTTTCTTTATCTGATTAATTTTTAGCAAAGAATTATCTTTCATTCGAACAGAAACATTTTCAGATAAACAATTATTTTTTTCTCCTAATTCATATTCTGAAATTATTTTACAATCTTTATTTCCTAATTGTTCTAAAATGATCTTTGCAAAATATGTTTGTAATACATTATTTGAAGTTTCTTCGTAATCTCGAAAAATATAATTAGGACATGGAATAATATTATTGTCTGTTACTAAACACATAACATTATTATTTGTTTTAGTTGCATTTTTTATTTCATCTGTAAATATCCATTTTCCAGAATTTTTATCTAACACCAAATGATCTTTTGTAACCTCAATATTATTCGATAACTCAATTATTGGAATATTTGGACAATCATAATCAATTATTCCTGTAACTCTTGTATTTCCTAATAATTTATCATTAATTTTAATAGATTTGATAGGACATAGTACTCTATCATCTTTTACAATTAAAGTTGATTTGGTAAAACAACAATATGCTCTCTTTTTGGCAGCCTTTTCTGCTAAATTAGCTTGCACCACAATAGCCATTAACAAAATTCCTAAAGGAGGGAGAAGTGTAGTTAACCATACACTATATGCCAACATAAATGTATTTAATATAGATAAAGTTCTTGCAAAAAAAGTTATTTGAAGAATTACTGTATTTGCGCTAGTAATTACCAAAAAGTAAATTGTCCATACAATTGCTCCAATTTTTAAAAAGAAATTTCTTATTTTGTGAACGCCATATTCTCCAATACTTAAAAATCTATCATATATTTCCTTTAACTTATCAAAGAATCCTTTTACTTTTTCTTCAGATTTTTTCACTTTCGAATGTGTATTTAACAATTCTTTATTAACATTTTGTTCATCTGAGATTGCCTTTCTAGCTTTTGCATCTAATTTATATTTGGTATAAGCTTTTATCATAGGGTCCGTTTGTTTTTTTAAACAATATTTGAAATTGTCTGATGCAGAAACTTCAGAATTTATTAGATTCGAAAAAGGCATTGCTAAAAGAGAACATCTAGATTTTTCCCAATTCGATTTCCAATATTCTTTCAAATATATATAATTTATGAGAAATGTAACAATTATTACTAATATTATATAAAATGATATTTGTATTATTCCGAATGGAAATTTTGTACACGAATTACAATCCATTATTATACATTTTTTTTTTAATACAAAAAAAGTTTTGCGAATGCTTTTAACAAAAGCGTATCAATTAAAAAGCATTTGCAAACATTTGTTTCCATTTTTCGTATATTTTGCATGGAATTTTCATAGAATGAATATTGCACCAATCTTCTATTTTATTCGAAAGGTTTGACTCCGATAAATCTTCTTCTAAAATTTTATAAAAATCATCATAATTTTCAAAATTATTTCTTACATAATTTATTTTAGGATGAATCCTAAAACTTACCATCTTTTTTAATAAATATTCGGGTGCTACATGAAATGAAGAAGATAGTAATAGAAATATAACTTGATTTTCAACTAAACGATCCTCCAAATAATGGACTAAACTATCAGTTAATATTTCATTATGTTGGTGAATTATTACAATTTTTTTTTTGATTTTTGAATTTAACATTACTGATTTTTGAGAACAAAATGCGTTAATTGTATTAATTAAAATCGATTCACTATTATTATCTAAAACTTGTACTTCTAAAACCATCGAATTTGTATCATATATATCTTTAATGATATTTTTATAAATATATTCAATATCTTGAGAATGAGGTCCACTTAAATGTATATGAGGAAATTCTTGTTTTTCTAACATATATTTCAAAGATTCTATTAAAAACTCAACATTCTTATTATTTATTTCCATTTTATATTAATAACTAATAATATATTTTCAATTTAAGTTTAATTATTTTGTTTAATTATTTTGTTTAATTATTTTGTAAATTATCTATTTTCAATTTAAATTCAGGAGATTGATAATTTTTGCGAAATGTTATGTGTTTTTGATTAATTGTATCATATAATACTATTTGACTATAAATACTATTTATATTTAAAGTTATTGTATCCGATGATTGAATTTCCCCAATTTTAATTGTTTTGTTCTTTATATTTGTGGACAACGGATCTGTTTCAGAAGCAACAATCGTATTCGATATCATGGCATCTATTTCTGTTGTTAAAGTAAAATTATCTACAGATTTAAGCCAAATATTATTACTAGTACTATCTTCCAAATCCCAATTAAATGTATAAATTCCGACTAAATTAGAATTTGAATTGAAATGTATTTGTACTGTTTCTAAAACTAGATCAGATAAATTTTCATTATCAGTACCTTCAACATAAATTTCATTATCTAATAACAACAATGATACGTTATATTCAATATCATTTACAATAGATAAATTGTAATCTAAATTTTCGTTATTTAATCTATAAGTGTAATAAGTAGAATTTGATTTTACTACAACTTGAGTATCAATACTATTCAAATCCAAATACGGACGTTCTCCATTGTTTTTAACAATTTCTACAATAGGTATAGTAGTATTTTTCAGTAGAATTAAATTATTATCATTATCTAAATTTATAGTATTACCTATATAATCTAATTCTTCAAAATTAAAATTATTTTCATCAAATTTCCAAGTATCAGTATCTTGAATATTTAACCAATTCGTATTGTAAATAAGTTTAGAAGCAGATTCGGTATCAAAAACGATTTGTATTGCATATAATCTGGTATCGTCTAAGAATTCGTCATCAATACCTTTTAAAGATATTATACCATTATCCGTCATTGTTAATATCAATTTGGATTCGAGTTCCGGTTCCGGTTCAGATTCAGGTTCCGGTTCTGATTCCGGTTCCGGTTCAGGTTCAGGTTCCGGTTCAGATTCCGGTTCTGGTTCAGGTTCCGGTTCCGGTTCAGATTCAGGTTCTGATTCTGGTTCCGGTTCAGATTCAGGTTCCGATTCCGGTTCTGGTTCCGATTCAGGTTCCGGTTCCGGTACTTCTATAGTTTTCTGCCAATTTTGTAAAAGAGAGTTTAAATCATCAATGAAATAAACTACTCCCCAGCCTTGTAGTAACAAATTCAAATCGTCAATATCTACTTTATTATCATTATTGAAATCACCAAAATATCTATTATCGGACATAATTAATACTTATATTTATTTTAATTTTATCTAGCTACGACATCATCATATCAATTATTTTTTAAACATAATAATGAATTATTAGGTTCATAACAGAGGGGGTGATTATAAAAATAAATAACAGGAGAAACACCAGCAATACTAAAAACTATAAGAACCAGAAATCTTCGAGCAACTTCAAGTGAAGTTTCTATCTAGAGATCACTAAAATGCGGTTGTAAAATCTACGATGAACTAATTCTATTTAATTATACCATTTCATATTCTCCAACAGAAATTATTTTAGAATATAGGTTATTATATTCTTCTGAATTTTTAATCAAACTATCTAATTTATCTAGATCTTCTAATGGAGTATTTTTAATCTGAACATCTTCTTTAATAGTGTTTAATAATTTTTCATTATTTAATAATTCATTCATAATAATGCTTCTATTTTCAAATAGTTCTGGATAACTTTTCAATTTAAAAGGATACAATAAAAATTTGAAATATGGATAATTCTCAACAACAGTATTAAACAATATAACATTTTCTTCGCAAAGTCTATCCAAACAATAATCGCGCATTATTGTACTCACTTTATTATGTTGCTCATACCAAACTATTGAATGTGCTAAATATAAATTTGATAAAATATCTGCCATAGCTCCGGAAATATATTGTTCCGATTTTAACTTTCCTCCTAATAATGCGATAAAATTAGATAATCCTGCAAAATGCATAGTTTGTAAATCTAGTCTATTTTCTGTATATCTAAATCTAAAATAACCTAACGGTGTTAATCCATTTATTATTGCTTCTAAATATAAAACTATACAATGTTTTACCATCGGAACCATGGATTCTTTGAATTTTTTAGTATTATCTTCTAATATAGAATCTAATATATTGTTAATATACGGATGAGACTTGTTAATACCTTGGCCGAATATTATGAGACTTCTTGTTAGAATATTGCTGCCTTCTACAGTTATTCCGACTGGTATAGAACGGTAATATTTTTCCATAAAATTATTGGGTCCAAGGCATATAGCTGAACCCGCGGATATATCCATTCCATCATTAATGACCTGTCTAGCTCTTTCTGTGCTTTGTTGTTTCATAATTGCCGATAAAACTGCCGGTTTTTCACCGGAATCTAATAACATATTTGTCAAAGAGATTGATGAATTTATTAGATACGTATTGTAAGCCATATTTACTAATCTTTCTCGAATACCTTGCATGCTGACTATATTTCTTTTAAATTGAGTTCTATGTTTCGCGTACAACAAATTACCATATAAAGATGCTTTGGAGCTACCCAAAGCGGTTGCAGGTAATGAAACAGCTCTTCCTACAGCAAGGCATTCCATAAGCATTTCCCAACCTTCGCCGATTTTATTCTCTCCGCCGATTACCTGATCCAATTCTAAATAAAATCTACCTTTAACCGTTCCATTCGGAAATCCATTGTTAGCAGGATTATGGTATGTATTTTGAATCAAGCCCTTATGTTTTCGTTCAACTAAAGCAAGGGTGATACCCTTCTTACCACTCGGCAACAAATTATCCGGATCTTCTAAATCAAAAGCTATTCCAATCAGATTCGAAATAGGTGCTAGGGTAATGTAACGTTTATTGATTTCTAAATCTATACAAATTTTATCGTTAATCTTAACAACTCTTCCTTTGTCAACAGCACCTGTAGCATCGGACCCATTGTTAGGACCTGTGAGACCGAAACAAGGGATTAATTGACCTGTAGCGAGTTTTGGCAAATATTTTTGTTTTTGGTCATTTGTCCCATAATGCTGTAACAATTCGCCCGGACCCAGAGAATTCGGAACCATTATCATCACACCTAAGGCAGGGTTCATTGTAACCATCCTTGTTAATATTCTACTTATGTTTGTCGTACTAGTTAAGTTTCCGCCGTATTTTTGATCAATAATCATGCCAAAAAAACCATTTTCTCCGATTGATTTGACTAGACCAGTTGGTAGTTTGGGATAGGCAATTTCCTTGTCACCGTACTGTTCTAAAAAATTATCTAATTTATCGTATAGCTTATTTTCATTGACAGTATATGGATTTTTAGCATTTGCAATAGGTACATGTCCTCTAAAAATATCTCTATCAATGGAAGTAGTTCCGCTTCTCAACGCTATCAACTCAGTATCTGAAATTTTAGGTATAATTCTTTTAATAACTTTAAAAAGATGATTCATATTTATTATTAATTATATTATTTTTAAACACTCTTTTAACAAAAGCGTTCGCAAAACTTATTTATGTTTTTGTTGTACCTTTTTTCTAAAAAGGTTTATAATTAAAATTAGAATTATATGTTTTTTAATGTTGTAGATATTAATGATTGAAATATTAGATTTATTTTCGACAATTAATCAAGCTTTATCTAGCGCTCCTTCTCCGCCAATTCCATTAGTACCTATATTTTTAAGTAATGCAGATAAATTGAAAAAAAAAATAAAAGAAAAACAAAACAGAATAATATGATTAAAAAATCAAAAATAAAACGAACAAAAAAGAATATGAAAACAAAAACTCAAAAGAATAGTGATGTTAAACCATAATTATAAATACCAAGCCAAAATATCTTTGTTTGTAAATGTATTATACTTAAAGTTTTTTGGTTTAGCATATAAATAATAATATGCAATATCCCAAATATTTGATGGTGTTTTTTTATCCATAATTTCAGGAAAAGCAATATATGTCATATTTAATGATTTGCATATATTCAATTTATAATTGTGCATTAATGTTAAATTATCACTATCACCCCACATAAATTTAACATAAGCCACATGATCATTGTTAGAATCTGTGTATTTTTCTACTGCAAAAAGATTATTTTCATTTTGTAAAAATATAATATCTATACTTTCAAGATATTCTAAAAAATTATAAATTTGTT
>Ga0099799_10009_pt1 | contig 68340 bp, 46 predicted proteins | sample Uncmet6_SortLC_1_FD_89033 | JGI IMG/M metagenome (GOLD analysis project Ga0099799, IMG submission 89033) | Marine eukaryotic communities from CALCOFI LINE 67, Pacific Ocean - CN11_C50_N6_SortLC_1 | ecosystem: Environmental > Aquatic > Marine > Oceanic | place: Pacific Ocean: Monterey Bay...
TGCCAGTCACTGTGGGTAGCCGGGCCGGGCCTGCCCACTCAAGGTCTGGCGCTCGGACTCAAACCTGGCCCGGCCCTCCCGGCCCGGCCCGGCCCGGGCCGTGTGGGGGCCCTCAGGCTTGTAGTTGCTTGTATATATAAGTTGTATTAGTACCTACGGTAATTGCCCTGGGTACATGTGCAAGTGAGTTCCACTGGCACTGGCACGAAGAGACGCAACGTCTGAGTCAACTTGCAGAAGCCACTGGCAGGCCAGAGATGGCTTTGGGCCTCGCGCGTGGGCTCAGCCTTAGGTCTGCCGAGGCGCTGCCGTCCAGTCCCCGGGTCCAGCGCATCATGATGTAATTCCAGGAAAATACCTGGGAGTGGAGATATTCACTACCGGAAATTACCCTCAGATCAGCCGACAACACACAAGTAAATGCAGCAAAGACCCTGACCGTGTGACAACCGGCGACCTTGGTGCGCGTGTGATTGTTGTGCCTCCAGGAGAACACAAGACGGGACCAACCCAAGTCCAGGGTGCAGTATGAAGCTTGTTAAGTTGCCACAATCGTGGTAGAATTTCTGGCCAAGGCTGGCACTGGCAGGCGGCGAAAGCCTAGTTTTCAAAGTTTTGCATGTTACCCTAACCGTGACACCTGGACCTGGCCCTTCTCATCGTACTGTTCAACAGGCCCGGAGAAAGGTCGCAATAAAAGTAAATCAAGCGCCCTATTTAATTGCCAAACTAAGACTCGGAGCTTCGGCCTAGCAATTTGAAACACCGGAAATTCCCTTAGAGCTCTATATAGATATGGAACGTTAGGAAATTATTTTTTCGCAATTCTGGTTCAATTTATACGTCTCGGGCGATTTTCGTTTGGGGTCCGGGTTTTATCGCAGTGTCGCACCGCGTCGCAGCTGCTTGCTCTGCGCGAGGCTGCCCATGGTACCAAACTGCGCACAGCCCATTATTTTAGCATACGGAACCTGCGCCTCAGCAAAAATTTCCCGCCATTCGGCTGGCGCGTGGCTGTGCGCAAAATCAAAATCAACGCCGACTAATTGCGCTTAACCCCCTATAAGATTCGAAGTCTCCACGCAGTATTAAGATTCGCAGGGTAATTTAGCTTAATTAGGACTCATGGAGGATGGGTCAATTTCATATTCGAAAAAATTACCCCGGGCCGGTTACTAGTACCCGGGGCCTACTAAGAGCTTACACAACCCCATTATACCACAACGGTGGTGTTGGCTGGCGGCTTATGAAGGAGTGCCCTAGCCCAAATTGCCTCACAGCCTACTTCGAAGTGTGCAAGATTTTCTTTGAAATTGAACAAAGGCGCTTGCCAGGTGCCAGTCCGGCTCTCCTCAAGACGTTGACGCAAGGAGAAATACTTGTCCCCATCGACGGCCAGCTCAACAGCAAGGTTTTCATAGTCTTCAAGGCTTTCCGTAATAAGCTCAGGACAATTAGCAGCATTACATAGACTCGCTGAGACACGTGTGGCAATCGTGCTTCCAAGAAATGTTACAACAGGTGTGCCAGTCCACAGTGCGTCAATAGTGGATTCAAGCATATTACAGCAAGGAGTGTCTAGTATTAGGTCGGCAAGGACACTCTGATGTATGCTTTTGTGCCCCGGAGCACGCTGAGAAAAGCAAATACGTTTCTCCTCAATCTGGTAATCGCAGGCCTCGTTCATGAGGTGCGGAATAGCTGGTTCTGGTAAATTACATAGCCAGAGAACCGAGTTGGGTACTCGTTTTAATATGCTCATCCATACACCAAAAATAATGGGGTCTATCTTGCTGGAAGATCCAAGATAAGCAAACACCCATGCATCATCTGGAAGGTCAAAATTTTTGCGGTTTACATTAGATTTCCACCTAAGATCCGGGTGCACCAGGGCGTGTGCATTCAAAATGCATGAGTTTGGGAGGAGAAGGACTCGCTCGTCAATATTGAGCTGCGTACCAGGGTCGTGTGGGGCATCTATTTGTTGGGAAGAAAGCCCAAGTACAATGCGATCTGCAACAAGATAATCAATATAGTCCGCCCCCCATGTAGCACAGAAGCCAAGAACAAAACCAGCCTGGATTGGTGCTGGTCGGAGAGCCAAAATCCCATTATTTGAGTTTGCTGTGTGCCCATCGAGACCAAACAATATCTGAACACCATCCGAATTGATGATTCGTGCGGCGTCACTAGAGGATAGGAGGCTGAGATCCTTGATGCCACCTTCGATGCTTGACTCAAATCGAGTGCACCATTTGGTTCCAGTGGAAGGAGTCAGGGAGTAACAGATCACAAAGAAACGAGAACGGTTGTGAAATTGCAACAGAGGCATCATGGCTAGTTCTCCAAAGTTGGCGCATAGATAACCGATCTTTATGCGCTTGTCCTCAGTAGAGCGAAGATGACGGTAGTTGAAAGGATCCAAAACCAAAAGACACAGACTGGCACGGGCGCGTGCTGCAAAGCGTCGTGTCAAACGCTGCATATCACGGGGCGATACGACAGTTGCGAAGCTCATGGCATCTACAGGCTGGATACAAGGCAAACGCCCATGAAACGCCGGCAAATTGCTTTGACACGCACCCACAGTCATTTCAGGCAGCGAACCATCATCGTGGGTCACTGCCGGCATGGCATCAAGAATAGAATCATCGTACTCATCAGAAGCTAACTGCGCTTCCAGAATAGCTGACAGGCAGCGCAATTCCATATCACGCGTTGTCCAGTCACAAATAGAGCACTTTGCTCGTGCTAACCCAACGTGCGCCTGTGGAAGCAATGGCTTGTGATTAAGTGCTCGCTCATAGCATGCTATCGCATTGTGGTAATCCCCTCCATTATCATATACCTAAAACATCAGATAGTGGGTAGGATTCAGCCGACAAGGCGCAGAGATTTTTAAACTGCAGCGAGGCCTGCGTGGGCTTCAGCGAGGCTTGGAGACATTATTAATGCTGTGTTGTAGCATTTCATTGCATCATCGAGCCTGTGGTGATGAAGGGTTGCTTGGGCGTGAGACTAGAACAATTTAGACTAACTGGCGAAGCTCGTAGTATGTGTTGCCGAGATTTGTGTGAGCTTCTGCAAAACTAGGGTCCAAGGCAATAGCTTGGTGGTAATGAGCAAGAGCCTGGTCAAGCTGACCCACCCCTCGCAACAGCGAACCAAGATTTACGTGTGCTGGCGCAAACAATGGCATTAGTCGTGCTGCTGTGACACTGCAGTGAATGGCTTCGCGTACAAGACCTCGATCATGCAGTGCGCAAGCAAGATTGCTATATGCGTTAATGTGGTCTGATTTTAAGCGGAGGGCCTTACGAAAACACGCGATTGGCTCGTGGTCATGTACTTTGAATTTAGCTCTTTCTTTGTGAGCGCCTGCTGGTGCAGTATCAAGCGACGGCGTCTGTCTGAGAACTTTGAGGGCACTTCCAAGGTTATCATACGCGTCTGGGAAGTTAGGTTCGAGTTGAATTGCATATCTGAGGGCGTCCATCGCCCGCATAGCATCACCAGATGCCAAGAGGCTGCTGCCAAGGTTGCCATAGGCAACAGCAAAGTCGGGTCTAAGTTGGATTGCTGTTTGGTAGCACATGTTAGCTTCCAAAAGATTTCCTTGATCTTGCATTGCTGATCCTAAATTGCTATACACATCCGCAAATGGTGGACAGAGGCGAATAGCCTCGCGGTAATATGCAATTGCAGTTGATAGCTGGCCTTCATCCTTAAACATACCGGCAAGATTTGACCAGGCAATAGCAAACTCTGGATTCAGACGAATCGCTTCGAGATAGCACTTGCGAGCAGTGTCGCGTCTACCCTGTGCCTTGAAGAGATTCCCCAAGTTGCAATGCGCATCTACGAGTTTTGAATCAATCACAAGAGCCATTTGGTAGGTTTCAATTGCGTCATTTATCTGCCCTAACTGTGCGTAGGTTGAAGCGAGATTGTTGTATGCATCACCAAACCGAGGCTTATGCTTGATCGCCTTCAGGTAAAATCTACGACGCCAGGAAAAATCAGAGCAGACGAATAGATAATACAACACTGCGAACCACTGCAATGCGCCACGAACATCTCCAAGTTCTTTGAGGGCATTTGCAAGATTCGAACAAGCTTCAGCTAGTAGTGGCTCGACACGAAGTGCCTGGAAATTTTATACGAGGCTGCATACCAGGAGATGGAATGATGTCGGCACCTGTTGGTTGTAGAATACCGCCTCAGAGAAGTTGCGCAGCTGAAAGCTGATGGCGCCCAAAGCGAGCAAATTATCTGTCCTGGCCTGCCGTAAGTTCGTCTCGCAAAAAAATGAATGAATGAACTTATAATGTACCGCGTCTATGTGGTATATCTCCTCAGCGACATGGAGCGCTTCCCCATATAAGCCGCGATCATAATGCGAGTATACCTTGTTTTGCAAACGATGTAGATAGACCTCTTGCCTGATCATAGCGCGTTGTCTAGCTAAACTCAAAGAGTTAAAGGGAGTACCGTAGGTACCGTAGGTACCATGGTAGGGTACGCATAAAATCAAGAGCCGAGCTGCTCGACGGTACCAACGACGAAAGTAGTGCTAATCATCGGCATGTGCCGGGCCTTTTGGGCTGGGGTTCTTAAGGATAGCCTCCGACCAAAAGACTGGGCTGGGTTCTGAAAGTCACGGTCCGAGTCAGTGCCAGCCTGACTCGGAGGGTGGGCCCGGGACGCGAACACTGGCACTTCAAAGTTATCAAACGTTTACTTCTCCCCTCCGAGGTACCTCCAAATACTCGCCAAAATGCCTTGCGTCCCACCCTGACGGTCACTGGCACGGTTAGGTCATTCAGGCTAGCCTTAGCACTGCCCCGGGCCCAGGCATGGTGCCAATGCGTGCACATGTACCCTCCAAACTAGCCTACACCCCGTACCGGGAAAGGTCGAGGTTAGCGGGCAATATGGCACTGGCCGTATCGTATACCCGGGGAGGTGCATACCCCCGAGGTCAGAGCCTGGAACCGCCGCATACCCCCTAGGTGAGAGATGGGGGGAGGGGGATATGAATTATTTGAAGCCTATTTCGCTTTGGCGCGCGGGGCTGCGGCGCACTGGACGTGCTGCAAGGGCTGTATCGTCTTTTTGTGTCCAAGTTGGTTGGCTATTCGAAGGGACGACGGTAAATACACAAACCGGGGCCGTGGCTTCAAGTTAGCTGCAGGTATGCAGGTAAGGCCCGGCGGCTCGATAGCTCGGGCCCCCGGCAAGCCAAGCCGCCGGTCTCCCTGGCGGGCATGGCAACCTGGAACAACTTGAACTTATATTGAATTCTCTGCGGTATAGATAATCTGCTTGTGGAGACAACCTCAGGCTGGATCTGAACTAGAATGCCGTTGCTGCCCGCCGTTGCATGTGCTGCCGCATGTAAATTTAAACTTATCAAAACAGCGAACACTGCCAACAGTGCGTTCCCATCTCCCCTCCCCCCTCGCATTCTCGAGCGCGACGCTCCAGCTAGAGAGAGGAGCTAGACCCTATAGAGGGTTCTTGGCCATCTCGGAGCCAACCACGGGTGACATCGGCGAGGATAGATCAAGGAGGAAAATATAAAAATTTTAAATCCAGCACACGGTTCGAATGCAGGGCTTTTGCGAACGAACGCGTCACTTATTCGCGAGCTGAGCCATATCTCCCCGATACCCAGCTTCAAGTTCGAGCAATATCGCCGGGGACCCTTCAAGAGCATTCCAGAAGACCCGTACTATGAAACCTTTAACGATGCACTATGAAACCTTTAACGAGACGTGTCCACGAGAGCGCTATGGAGGACAAGCACACTTAATAAATATTTCCTTCGCGGCCTGCTGGCGAGTAAATTTGGAAGTATCACGATTATTCATTCTTCACTTCACATCTTCTTTCCCTTACTCTATCCTGCCTGGTTGTGGCTGTAAAGGCGGCCATGGCCGTTGCATGTCGGGGGTTGCGGTCGCCCTACTGGCATGTCGGGGGTTGCGGACGCCAACGCGAATTCCTGCCTCCATACCCTAGTTGGAAAGCCTGGGGGCACAAGGCGAAGATCGCTAAGAGGTGAGACGTGGACTTTGACGTCCTCCGTCCTCGATGATCGACTTTCTTTTCATCGAGGACTAAGTTTCTTCGTTCTGATAGTTAATGCAGCTGCCATCCTTCCTTAATTGTGTGTTTATTCATTTTTCTGAGCTTCTACCGGGCAAAAGAGGACAGCACGTGCCACAGACAGTAGCCATCACAGCGCTATCGCCTGCCAACGGCCACTGAACATCTATGGTGATCGCATGCACGAAGCATACTTCAGAGGCGACTAACGTATCAAAGCCCGCGGCCTACCATCGACGCCAACAAACTCACCGCCAAACACCAGGCTTACTTTACAAGAAGTGATCACATTCAGCTTGTTGGGGAAAGTTGTAGGGATTCCGCAGGCTGCCCACAGGTTGCACTTAGATGACAAAGTGTCTGTCGTGATCTACAAGCATCATTGCCGCGACCATACATGGCGAGCAAAGAGATGACAAGGCCTGGAACTAAGCCCCATGGACCATACACGGCGTTCTTTGCTCTAAATATGATATATATCTTTATTCTTTAAACCCGCTATCCGCTAAATGCTTTAAGATTGCAGCATCAAGCCCTAGCCCAATTCGACTGCGTAGTTCCGGGCTGACAGTGCTGGCAGTGGACATACATGCTGCTTCCCTGGTGCGTCACGGATCGAGTGCGTGCGGACTAACCAACGCGCAGAATGCACCTAACTCACCAAAGAACTGTTTGTATCTCACTTGCCCCTCAACGGTGCCTGGTTGGCGGTTCCTGACTTCGCCTTCTGAGGTTTTTGAGCTTACACCTGAGCTTAAGGTTACAGGGAGCTTGCCGCACTCGATGCTTCAAAAGGGGGCGGTTGCAAATGTGGTTGAAAAGTGTGATCGTTGTACTTCCTATATATCTTTCGAGCCATACTGCCGACAGGCAATATTAAGCTGTCGTGTGCCGGTGTAACCTATGAGGTGCGGTCCCGGTAGCTGCGGGCGTCATCATAACAACAGCATGGCATTTGGTTGGTGAACTAGGCCAGAGTAATGAGCAACTGCTTTTAACCACTGGGAACGTCGGCGATGATCATCAAATATACTACTTGGCACTTGATCTAACTTCAGCCGGGTTTCGTCATCATGATTTTTACAAAGGCCTGGTAGTCAATGTGACCATCTGATACCCCAAACGTCTCAATTAGTCTACCAATCTTTTTGCTAGAAAATCCTGGAATAAAATTACTGCCCTCGGCAGTTGATGGTATCAAGACATTCAGCATTTGCCAAAGAAGCTCGGATTCAACCCACCCATGACCTTGAGGATCAAGGAGTTTAAACGCTTCCAAAAACATTGCAGAAAATTCTGCCTGGGCCATGAGGGCAAGAAAATGTTCCAGTTTGAGGTTGGTGTTTCCTTCTACCTCTGGATTCGCCTTGTTGATCATGTTTGCAAGTTCAAGCGCATCTGGATGTCTTCCAATGGCAATCATCAAGGCGGCAAGGTCGTTCACAGAAATCGACCCATCTTGGTCTCTGTCCAACAGTTCAAAAGTCTGTTCAAATTCTTTACGTTGGTAGTCTGTAAGCTGAGCAACGAGGCCTTGGCGGTAGAGGATCTCTGCGGTATCACCCCACTTGGGCGATCGAGCTGCGGCCTGGTCAAAAGCACGGATAACACTTTGTAAGAGTCGCAAGCGTTGCATGACTGGTAGTGGCGAGGTGGCAGTCTCAAAATAGTCGGACGAGGCCCTAGTGTTGGGTGTGCCTAGTGCACTGCTGGCGGGTTGCAAGGTGCTGTGGCTCGCACGAATCTCATCTGAGTCAATAATGGTCTCTGTTCGCTGATAACCCCAGAGCATCCCCTCAGAAGAAGATTCAAGTAGATCTGCAAGCGTGTCAAAAGCCGTTTCTTCACCCCAGACCTTGCGGTCTGCTTTTGCCAGGGCAGATCTGTCTACAATAAAAGCAATAACATTTGTTGCCGCGACAATTGATGCTGCCCGTGGTTCATTAGTCACTAGCGCCCGTTCGCCAAAGTATGCACCAGCAACAAGGGTGTTCGTTCGGCCTCCAAATGCAGTCCGACTTGGGTTCGGAGAAAAGCCGGGCATGCGGCTTGAAGTTGCTACGTTGGAGAGCTGGAAGACATCACATTCGCCTTGGAGTAGGATGAAAAATCGCCTGCCTATAAAAGTACGCGGGATTGTATAAAACTATATTGGGACTTCATTCTTACCGATGTCGCCTTCGGATATGAGAACATCACCTGCTTCGTAGGCAGCTATTCGACCCTCTTGTAAGATCACATCCAACTGAGCCTCTGTCAACTGCGTAAAAAGGGGCACCCGCACAATGATACTACGGGCAGCGTCAAGGTCAGTTTTGGCAACCAGCACGTCAACAAGATAATTGTCTGTCTCGAAGCTTAAATTTTTCATTGCAATTTCATTTTTTTTTGTACGAGGCCCTTGCTCTCTTGTTTTTGAGCGCATTTCTTTGTTCTGTCGCCGTTGATCACTCAACTCTGTCGAAATAGGTACCTGCGGATGTTAGCCTTCATTTTTGCATGACCAAAGGAAATTCTCTGATGAGATGCTTTCTCGCCTCCTGTATGATAGGGATCATGAACATAGCTGCTAGGGATTTTAGTCCCGCCATCCATTCCGGCAGTAGTGTGGTTGTGCCAGCTCTGCCATTTCTCGAGTTTCTCGCGAAGGAGTTCAATCTTCCTAGGGCCACAAGGAAAAGCCTCGACCCGTTTCCCTCCAGCATAGAACTGCACGAGAGGTAATACATTGACTTCTAGCTCTTGCAGAAAATCTGCACCTCCCTCGTGGCCTACATCAGTAACATGGCTCAGCATAACACAGATCCGCTAGCTATTGACCAGTGATTTCTTTATGGGACACCTCATAGAAAGCAACGCGTTTTGGACTGTATTCCGTCGCTAATCGTTTGTACTTGGATTCCAGTCCGCGACAAGCTCGGCACCATGGAGCATAAAACTTTATCACCTGACCACGGATTATCATTTCAGCATGAGTCCCAGTCGTACCACTAGGTCCTTGACGGCATTTCCCTGGCGCTCCTTTGTCGTGGATAGAAATGACGCTTTGTCCTTTATTGGACGCACCAAGCTTTCGCCGCCTGATGATATTTCATTCGGCCGAGCAGTTGCGTAATTCCGCGGCCTGAAACGACCAGCGAAGCCGGCGGTTGGCCTCACTGCGGCAAAGACAAGCATCGCGCTCAGTATCGCACGCTGGCCCCGGCCTTTATTATCACAATATAATCCACCGCTAGACCCAAACGCCATCCCAAGTACCACATGTACAGCCATCCCAGCGCGCGGGTTTGTCACGTACGGGGGTAACAGGGCCTAGGAAGGGCCTAGATCGGCCAGACGTATCTTCCTCGGCTGGAAATCGTCCTATGCGCCTCAAAAAGGGAGCATATTGGCTTTCAATTCGCTTCAAGTTAAAGAAATTAAAAACGAAAATAATATATATTGACGTACGTTCCAGGCCGCCGCGTCGCCTGGCCCAGTGTGGGGCCAGTGCGACCCCAAACCTTTCTCTACTCAGTGGCGCATTATATCATGCGCACGCAGTGTCGCGGAATAAAACCGAATCTCAGCAGTGACCCTGATCTACCTACCACTGCCACTGGCAAGAATCATAGTCATAAAACTAAGGAACAAGCCCCTCGAAGCCTTCTCCCTCTGCTCGGTCGGGATGCCCGACGGGGCTTTTAAAACAATAGCGATAATAAGGTAAATAATAGAGAGGGTCACTACGGGCGCGGTCCCCTAATTTGAGATTCGAGTTCCCAGCCACTTGGCCGGGGGCGATTTCGGCTGCGGGGTCCCAAAGGGTCCCTTTGTGCGCCCTGAGACCGGATTGGGGGGAAGGGGTCACTTTCGCGGCGAGACGCGGTCGCGAAGTTGCCCATCTGGGGCCTAACGTGCGGGTACTTCAGGGACCTCTGGACTGAAAAATAAAAACTCGCTTCTATGCTGGTATTTTGGTCTCCCAGGGGGGCTCGGGTACCTATGGCGTGGGGCGGATGCGTAGGCGCGGCCGGGTACCCGATGGGCTGCCAGATAGGTCGCCTGATGTGGCACGAAACGCGGCGGCCACTGGCGCGACCTTCGCAGGCCACTAAAATTTCCAAACCTAATCGTTTCGCTTACCCGTTTCGGTCACGTCCCAGGGGGGTAGGCAGCCCCCTCTGGCTCAATTCGCCCGCGGCCAAGACGTCTAGTTATAGAGATACGGCAAATTTGGGGTTGGGTGTCCGCGCCCGTGGGTCACTTGTCCGCACCATAGAGTCCCGCCTTGAAATCGGCATGCCCCCCACCCACCCACCCGCCCGCCAACCCTTCCCGTGGTTGTGGCAAGGTCCAGACCCCAGGTAGATCCCCCATTGACCACTGGGCAGCTCACTGGAGCTCACTGGGCATCCGAGTCCCCGGGCCAGGAAGCTGGCCAGGGGTACCGTGACCGCAAAAGTACACATAATATACGTATCGCAGCCGCCTAGTCTGCAGCATGCGGCCGCGTGACATAGTCAAGAGGCGAATAGGCGGTGGACGACGCTTCGGACTGACTATCAGTTCAGCACACTATGGGCGATCGTAAGTATTAGCATTCGAGCTGCGGGCCTTTGCAAACTCCGAGTCGGATGTAGCTGCCCTTAGGTTACCCCGTTACAATCCAATGCCAATTGCTTCTGGTCCGTAATATCATAGTGCCTCGGCTTCAGATGCTCCAGTCCTGGAAATTGAAAAAATGTACATGTTAGTCTGCTAAAGCGATATTTCAAGCGGTTTGGGTTTTCTGTAATGTCTCATTGTACTTCCCGCCTCTGTAGGCTTAAACGGTGCCATCGAACTGTATGGCTTTGGTATACCCATGCCTTGAGAAGCCTCTGGAATATATGCATTTGGTCGTGGTATCGCCTTGGTTCGGATCGCTCTTGATGGTTGATCACACGTGGGGCGCGTGGCACGTTTCATAAGCTGGCACCTCAAGAGTTCCGTACATGCTTCTTCAGTCGGAGGCTCACCATTCTTGACGCGCCATATTGCCTCCTCAAGCCTAGACTTGGCCATGCGCTTTTGCTGCTGTAATCTCATTGCTGTACATTGATACATAGAAAGCTCTGACACTATTGCCATCATACCTGCAAAAATAGGCCCTAGATAGGTCGCATACGGTTGGGATAATGGCTCGGGCGATCACGTTTGCTGGCTTCTCGGATCTTTGCTTGAAAATTATTCACTTTGCAAGCCAGATCTAAAGCAGACTTTTCTGCTCCTTGGTAATTGCGTTTGTGTTTTGCTATCAGATTTGAAATTTCTTCCAGTAACAAATCATTCTCTAGAAGAGCTTCCTTCTTTAATTTCAGCTGCTCTTCTAGCATCGTGGTTTTAGCAAGGAGCTGATCCCGTTCGGGATCTTCGCCAGAGAGACGGCACCATCGCTTACTATTCGATGGGGATTCCAGCTGCCCGCAAAGTGATTCTGTTGTTTGGCGCGCTGATTTGAGATCGTGTTTTAGTTTGAGGACCTTGTCAGCGAAAGTAGACTTCTGTGGTAGCTGTTTGTTTGAGACTGCCATCTGTCGTTTAAGCTCCGCCGACCTCAGCTTCAACATCCGAACATCTTCCTCTGCCTGCCTAGCGCCGAGGAGTCCCCTTCTTATTGTTTGCTCCTGAAGATTTATTTTTTCGTAGAGGATACAGAGCTCATCATTTCGATCTATCAAAGTAACACCCGTGGCATTGCGCATTTCAACTGCATTAATGTACCGTGCTTTCAGCTTCAACATGTCACGCTCAAGTGAATTAATCACATAGTTCTGTTTCTCTGTCTCGATTATGTTTCGCTTCACTAATTCCTGTCTTTTTTGATATTCAGACTGTGCCCTAAAGAGAGCAAGGCGCAGTCCGTCCCGCTGGGATTTCGATGCAAGGTGTTGCAAATGTTCCTTTGCTGAGGCCTTGTCTTTTGCGAATGACTCATTCCGTAAGATTTCCACCTATGTCAAACTGTGACTGGGGTTACGTGCAAGAAACTCTCTACCTCGTCCATTAATATTTTTGTTTTTTCTTTCATTTCGGCATGAGCCTGGGATGATGACTGTGTCAAACTAACATACTTGTTGCGTTCGTTTTTAACCACATCATAAAGTGCTGAAAACTCCTTCAAACGATTATTCACTTCACTAAACTTCTTGGAAAGGTCGAGTATCACCAGTTCGTTTACCCTGACTTGTTCCTGTGCATCTTGTTGGGCAGCCTTAATTCGAGCGACTTCTCGCGCCTTCATCTCACGCTGGGCGGTTAGGACCGCGATTAGTTTATTTTGTCTTCTCTCCTCTTCGCTCCACTTATCGATCTCAACTTCCATACTAGCAACTTCCTTTAATAGCAACTCGACCTCTTCTCTTTTTGATTTCTCGACAGCCTCCTGGCGCAGAAGCTGTGCAATTGATACATCTACTTCTTGCTTAATTGAATCAATGTCAACCACATGATGTCTATTCTTTTCGACATGTGTCAGGAGCAGTTGCTCGCGATCGGCCAACTGCACTTTAAGTTTGGGTATAATCTCATTTGCAGCACTAAAAATGCTCTGCTTTTTTTGGTACCTGCATCATTAAATTGTATTTTCTAGTGCAAAATTCGTGCTACCTTCTCCGCAGTATTTCTAGCTGCTTTTTGATTATGGATATATCCTCTGTCTCACGTTGCATACGATCATCCACTGCCTTGCGATTTATTTCCAGACTAATACTCGCCTCTGCCAGCTGGTCCCTTCTTGCTTTCTCAAGTTTAACATTTGTTTTCACAGTATCAACGTCTCTCTGTCTGTGCATGATCGTGTCCTGATGAAGTTCAAGCTTGTGTATTAGATTTCGCTTTACTTCATCTGCCTGCTTCCTCTTTAATACTTGGCATGTGATTTCTTTGTCGCAGGTCACCCTCTCATCTACAATGTATCCCATCTCTTTATTCACTCTCTCAAGTGCCTTCTGAACACCTTCTGCTTGCTTTCGGACTCGTTCTGGCTCAATACTTGTTTTCTGCAGAATCTCTCTCGCATCCTGGAGCTTCATATTGCAGGCACTCACATCGGCTTCTAACATATCTGCCCGGGCCTGTAGCGATTTTTTTCTTTCAACATCATTTTCATAGACATGATCAACTCTGTTCAGGGTCTCCTGCGTGATCTTCACGTCTCTCTCTAATCTAATGAGTTCTGGCTTTACAAGCATATCATTTTCTTTACTCGCTTCATTGACAGCAGCAAGTAGCTTTTCCTGTGTACGCACAAGCTCGATAACCTCATATTTGTCGGTATGTTCTCTGTGTTCTGCGTCGACTAGTTGTTTTTGGACACTTTCACATTCAGTCTCCATGATCTTTAGCTGACGAAGATCTGCGTCTAAGGTTTCTTGGGCTCGTTCAACCTTTAGCTGTTCGCTCAATGCGTCATTTTGCTGTCTGCGCACGTTTTTCAATAGTGCCTTTTCTTTTTCTCTTGCTATAATGCAAGATTCTTGTAGCGTCCTAGGAAGGAGGAACATGTCGAACCACATAAGTAGAGAATTTCTCCTATATTATTAGCTCACCTTAGTTTAAGCTCAAATGCAGCCGATTCATCTTCCGTGATTTTTTTGAGCTGGCATAGCTCCCCAATCAATGTAAAGGCTGTGCTTACGTCCATATCGTCCATATGCCGCATGTATCTTTGGCTACCCGATCCGGGCGGGCCCGGATGCTAAGCTCGGCTAACAACGAATCTCGCCTGGCTCATCTCTGGCGACTCCCCACGCCGAGGCAAACTCACGCCTGTCTTGGGACCTTACAACACTTCATCTTCTGGCACTTCATCTTCTGGCCGACGCGACCGTGACTCGGACGTTCGAGACCACTGGCATCATAATTACGGCCCGGTCACCGGCACCGTGACGGTGGCGTTCAAGTTTACTAGTAAGTTGTGCCAATGGGCCGCGGCGTGCAATTGCGTAGATTTGAGGCTGAGTGAAATATACTAGTACTTCTGGGATAGGCCTCGGCCCCCTTCAAGTTGCTGCCAGTGTAAAATTTTTTCGAATAAGGAAATCGACCCGTCCTCCACTGGCATGAGTCCTACTTAACTTCAAGTTGAAGATAAATTACTGCGATAAACAGGGCGGAACACCCCCCCCCCTATCCTTCTATATACACTTACACACCGTGACCGTGACCTCAGGCTAGTGTATTTTAAGGTAGCTCCGACTCGGAGTCCCCGGCAAACTATCTCAGCCGCCGTACTCCCAAGGTGCGTACTCCTCTGGTCTTGCATCATTCGTAGGTTATGGGCCCACGGTCCTAAGAGATACTCCGCCGTATTACCTTTTGAAATTCAACACACTGCCAGTGGCATTCGCGAGTGACCACACTTCACTCGTTGGGAGAGAAAACCCAGCCGTTTGTTAGCATTTTAATAAAGTGAGCTCGAGAGACCGCGCCGAAAATGACACTCGAGTGCGGTCTCTCGTAAAAATGACACTCGGCAGCCGTTGGCTGCCCCGTATATATAGCCGTCGACGATCTGAGACAAAAAGCAGCGGCAGAGCCCCATGGGGTGTCGGTCTATGTGTGGTCCGTGTTCTCGACGTGCCAGTGAACGCGCTTCGGGCCGAAACTCCACCATTAAAGGCGAGATTCGGCTTGGGCCTTCGTAGCCACCGCGTCGGGCATCTCAGGCGGTTCCGAGTCCGGGGGATTTAGCCGCCCGGGCGCCCAATTTATGAAAACGAGGGAACAACCCGACTTTTATCGCCTGGCAGACGTATAAATTGAACCATAATCACGAAACAAAATTCTAGTTTCAAATTCCACTGGCAACATTCACTGCCACCGGTTAGCAATATTCGATGAGTCGGCTACAGCCCTACACCCCCCTCCTCTAGTAGGTTGTATGCTCGCCAACACCTTCACGACGACTCGCTTAGTATGGCTGTTAGCTTGCGCACGCGAAAATTCATCCGCAACCCGCTCCTGCAGCGAAAGCAGTTTGTCTTCAAATGCTGCGTCCTGCAGTCTTTCCTGCTCACCCTCTGATCAGGTGGTTGATGTTATTCATCCAGATAGAGCCAACGTGCCCAAGTCGGAGCTTCAGCAATTGATCGCCAAGGTTCGCCCATTTCAGTGAGGATTCTGCCGTAATTCCTCGCGCCCCCGCAGAGCCACAAGGTATCAGACATAAATCTCATCTCTATGTTTGGTTTCCGCAACAAATTTGGCGGTGGCAAGTCCACCGGATTTTGTTTGATCTACGACTCCGCGGAAGCAGCAAAAAAATACGAGCCCAAATATCGACTAATTCGCAATGGTTTCACTGAAAAAAAAGAGACCTCTCGCAAGCAGATTAAGGAAGCTAAGAATCGGAAGAAAAAGCACTAGCAGCGTCTGTTAATCTTTATGAAAAAGCATTGGCATAACCGCTGTTTCATAGGATCCGCGGCACCGGTCGTCGCATCGCCAACCACAAGGCGAAGAAGGCCGCAAAAGATGGATAATACGTAAGCATCCCAATATAGTTAATTCGCAACAGCTTTACGGAATAAAGGAAGCAAAGACTCGGAAGAAAAGAAAAAGCATTAGCAGTGTCTGTCAGTCTTTATGAAAAAAACAATTGGCCTAACCATCGTTTCATAGGCTCCGCTGCACCGGCCGTTCAAAAGACCACAAGGTAAAAAAGGCCTCAAATACGGATCGGAGGATCGATAAGCCCCCCGACGTGCACATAAGGGTGGTTGAGGGGGGGCCGGGCCCGGGCAGCCAGCAGCTCTAAGGTGCAGTTTACGTGGAAAAACGCGCAAGTTACACGTAAAGCACCGCTGCAGGAGACCCCACGTAAAAAACGGCGTAAAAAAGGAGGTATCCAAAAGTCCTTCCAGGGCTCTTCCCGAAGCCGGCGCTAGCGGCCCTTTAAGACTCTAGCTCGCGATCAGCACCTCGCAGAGTGTGGCTGCCCCAAACGTTGTCAGAGCCGGGCCAATTGTTAGTTGCATGCTGTTGCGAGCAAGGTGTGCACTCTAGGTGTGCGCTTATGCGCCGTGCTCGTGCTGCTATTGAGCTGCGTGGCCACCACGGCCTTGTGTAGGCGCTCTGCCTGCGTGTGTGCGGGTCTTATAAATAAATGCACGCGTAAATTACGCGTAAATTACGGCGTAAATGACGCTGGACCGTTTCTCACGTAAAGAACGCCGTGCGTAAACTGCACACTAGAGCCACTGGCAGCTAGCTAGGGACTACCGGGACTACCTTCAGGGACTAGAACCCCCCGCACACACCCAAGGAGCTCAACAAGGGCCGGGAAATATTAGTCGGATGATCGGAGTCATCATTATGATAGGGCGTTGGAATGACGCGGCCGACGCGCTGCCAAGTGCGCCGCCCCAGTGGAAGGGACGAAAGCCGGCGACGTACCGCGGGGAGTCGAACTCGTCCGGGAGCGGCCTTCATTGCGGCCTTTACGCTAGGCCATATTTGAATACCAGTTCGCGCGGAGGGTTGGTTGGGGCAGTCTGGTCGCACGGGAGCACACCACCCACGTCACTGACCCGTCACGCAAGACTACAGCCTCCCTACCGCGCGGGTTTATACCCGCGTAGTGTCTGAGCTCAAATTCCACTGACGTCAACATAAGTTGAAGTAAAGGTAGTCATAGGTACCACGGACCCGGGACCCCTCTCCGACCTTCACAATTTCACTTCCGCTTCTGACAGGACTAACTGAATGGTCTAAACGAAATCAAAAAAAGACCGTCATGGAGGCATAGCGCCCACCGGTCGAGCACCCGCTGGCGGGCACGCCAATGCCTCTACAATGCATGCAGCCGAGGCCACATACGAACGCGTGCTGTGGCCACGCGAGAGGAGCTCCACTGGACTGGCAGGTGGGCACTCAACGGTATCGGGCCACTGGACTGGCATTGGGCGGGACCGGTGGCTGGTCTCAAACGTGACGTCCTCGTGGGATCCACCCGAAACGTCTGTCTTCGTCTGGCCTAGATCGAAGAATATCTAGTTATAGAGCTACCTCTCTTGGTGTTCGCACTCATCCCCAGGGCTACCCCTCTTGGCCTTCTTTTTTCTTCACGCAGCACATAACGCAGAACATAACATGATACCTCCCAGCCATTTAATTATCAGTTCTGAGCGAAACTACACCATTGTGGGATATGCTGATTATGCCATCGAGCCACGAGATTGTAGGTTCAATTTGTGCCTATGCTTGGTCCAATTACTACGTAAGTTCACTTGATTGACGTACAGGGAGACAATCGCAAAGGTCAACCATTAGAGCTGATGTGGATGCGTATGCTTTTTTTGTAGCAAAAAGTGATTTGGCAAGCTCGCAAGTGATCCGGCGGACGTCGAGGTTCACCCTTCCACTTGAAGATATTGAATGTGAGAAACGTTTTAGGCAATATGCAGCAATCGTGACGTCGGAGCTATGTTTTGCCGCAATTTCAGCGCATGCCTTGAGAGGAATTGCGGAAGGAGGCCAACCTTGAAGAGATATTGTCATTAGGACCTGATCAAGACATTGATGTAGCTTCGCTTCCTGGAGATAGAAATGGCCGCCATCTTGATCGGTGATTACTGTACTTGACTGTAGTGCCCGTGCAATTTCAGCGGGCGATGCCTGTGTACTCGCTTCAAGTTGTTTCAAATTTGGAGCACATCTAGCTGCCGACAGTTCATGGTCACCATACGAAGGAAGGGACCGTCTGAAATCAAGTAATGGGTTGGTCAGCCGTAGCTCCCAGTGGAAACTTGAGGTAGATTGAATGATTAGAGATTTGCCCTCTTCGAGGCAACCGGTCATGAGCAAGGTAGAATTAGATGATTCGACTTTTGTCACCACGAATGTTTCAGTTGGTGTGCACAGTGCTGCATAAGATGCGTTGCCTATCAATCCTGATAATGGAACTTATTTGTCTTCACGCACTATTTGACACAAACTGAACATCATGCTCGCGCTCGAGTGATAAAAGTATCGTCTCTTCGGACTCTAACAGCTTTATGCGCTTCCTACGCGAATCATTTTTTTGCCCGTATGATTGGCTAAACAAGAGGGTTGACTGCATTAAATTTTGTTTGCTATGCGTAAGCACCGGGGCTTCATCTAAATGGGGGGGTTTGCTAGCCCAGTGAGCTGACTTTGACCCCCCCTCCCGCGTCGGATTCGTACTTTAAACCCAGGGAACCCGCCGTACTTTAGGCTTCGTAGTATGATCTCTCTGGAGACTTGCTCTTGAGACTGGAACTTAACGGAGTGCTGAGAGATTCCGGCCGTCCCGGGTCCGTTACGACCCCCCGTAGGACGAACGAATCGGTCGGAGCGGGACCGCAGGCCGTCCCGGGGCACTCGTCTGGGCCTGGGCGAATTGTTTTGTGCTTGGGGGGCACCCGGAAATAGCCCAGCAGCGGTGCTAGAGCCTTTTCATTTTTATTCTTTAGCGTTTTTAGCTAAAATCGCTTTCAGCGCGCCTGGGGCGGGCGGTGATGAGGCCATGCCACGAACGCTGCCCCAACGCGCCGAGTAAACCCAGCGAGGGTTGCGTCGTCATAACTACCATAGCTACGCGTGACAGCAAGCCCCAAGCCCCGGGCGGAAGCCGCGGCGCACGCGAGCAAGCACCACTCTGTATGACTGCGGGCTGTAGCCGCGGTCTTGGCGGGCTGTAGCCGAGTCTTGGCGGGTCATAGTGCCCGCCGAGAGCCTGCAAACAATATACGCTCGACCCGTGTGGTCAGCTGATGATTTGACTGTGAACGCGGGCGCGAACTGCGAGACGGGCTCCACGACCAAAATCCTGTCGGCCTGGGGCTTCAACCTGATGGAATAGCCTCTTGGTTGCTCGGGAATCATCTATTTAGTGCGAAATTGAATTAAATTGTTTGTGAGCGTCGCGGGCACGCGTCATGCACATATTGCGTAGAGGTAGTCTAGGTAGCAGCCCGTTTCTTTTTCTATCCTTAGCTCGTGTACATTTGCCATGCGTAACAAATGCCCCTGGGTTTTGGTTTCGATGGGGTCTCGCAGCGAGCCGCAAGCTGGAGCAAACCCGGCCCTCATCTAATCGCACCTCTACTAGGCTCTAGGGGTACTAATTTGTATTTCTTTTTGTCCGGATCCCCAAATGCGCCAGGCTCCGGCTCTAGGCTGGCCCGTACGTGTTTGAGACCCGGCAACAGGGTTAGGCCGGGGGTTGGGGGGGGTTGGGCGCGGCGGCGCCTTGCGGCTGCGCCAAAGCCAGTTTTGTCAAATCCAGCGCGCACGACGGGCCGCGCAGCAGCGCATTCCGCGTTTTGGGCAGCGCCGGCAAGGCACCATCATTGCGCGCCATGCCCGCCGACGTGCCCGAGCCGTCCACCATTGTGGTGACCGTTTTTGCGCATGCGTCGGCGCCGCGACGGCGCGCGGACTAAGTTTGCGGGAGAAAAACGGCAGACGGCCGCACGAAATTTGGGCGAGAAGGAGCGGGCACTTTTCAATGCCCGCGACCGCTTTACATAGGTCGGAATCTTACGTATCCCGTCCCGCGGCACCTTTCAATGCCGCGGGTCGGACCCTGTTTGGCCCCAGCCGCGTGCCGCACAACGGCTTGCGCATACCTCCGGCTCACTCGTGCCCACCCTTGTGCCTAAAACTTCTGTGTGAGCCCGTAGACAGCTGCTTCTCACTAAAGCTACTAAAGCGGGCTCCAGAGTTATACAAAACCCGTTTAGTGGAATTAATACCAAAACCCGTTTAGCTATAGCTATTTCAAAACCCGTTTAGTGGAATTAATTATTGGCCACGACCGGCAGCAAGCTTACGTGCACGCTCGCGGGGGATAGCCCCCCCGTCAACCCTCTAGGCGCGCGCCCCGCAACCCGAATTGACTATAGCTATTTCCTGGCCATAATATTTACGTTTTCGAAGCCCAGAACGCGTGTCGACGGTCGATTATGGTCGACAGCACACCCGTGGATCACCCGAATGCGGCCTGGGACTTCGGACATCGAGGACCCAAGCTCGCGTCATCTCCCGTCGTCCCTGAGGACCCCACAGCTCAAAATTTTGCCAGTCCGGACCGGATTTTCCCCAAATTTCCGTCGCTTCGCGCCGGAAATTTGGTTTCCGGATTTTGGGGGTCCGGAATCCCGGATTTTAGCTGACCTTGGGTGTCTAGTGGAATAGCAGACTAATAGCAGAATTTGTTCTTTTGCTCAGTTGTCGCCCACCGGGCAAAAACAACCCCAAGGGACACATGGAAACCTCCGGGGCACCCACTAAACTACTAGTACCCACATTCTCACTCTCTCAATCTACCACACATACGTGCCAGTGCTAATGCCTTACGGGCACCCTCCTATGACCTCAGTCGCCATACCCGCAGAGATGCCACGACCCCCCTTAAGTAACATGCCTAAGTCGCGGTCCCCGCCCCGATTTCGGTTGCCGTGAGGCTCCGCAGGGTTTGATATCGTAGCGCAGCTCCGATTGTCACGGTGGCTTCTAAAGGGTTCAAGTTGCACCTGTCCTCAGTCCCGAAAGTCGTCGGTTTATTTATGCCGCCGCGTACGCCTAGAACCTGGAAGTCTCGCGACGCTAAGACGGTCACTATGATACGCCAAGATGACTGTAGCTTCGCCCGGTCGTACAAGGGTAGCCGAAGGTGGGTATTCGCCTATCGCTTGATCTTGGCGCTAGGTGCTATGGGCCCCTAGTTGCAGGTACTAGTGGTTCTTCCGAGTCGGCTACTGCGGTACTAGGAAGCAACCTTCTTCGTAGCTACGGTCTAGGGATGTTTACCCCTACGGTACGAGCAATACAACGCGTCAGCTCGAGAAGGTATGCTTCCAGAAACAACACTTGATGTCTCAATAATATCTGTCGACGGCAATCCACCTCCTGCCCGCGGAGGACATTCCGCCGTGACGGTAGAGAACCAGATAATTATTTTTGGTGGTTCAAGCTACGTATCAGGAGGCAAGTTCGCGTATTATAATGACACGCGCATGCTTGACACAAGAAATCGCCTGTGGCATGAAATGCACTGTTCTGGTGAAACACCAGCGCCGCGTTATGGACACTCGGCAGAGTTGGTCGGTTCCAGGATGTTTGTTTGGGGGGGGCGAGGGGAGGCAGGCACGCTGCAGGACATATCATTCCTTGATCTCGTTGAATGGACCTGGATATCCGTATCGGTGACAAGCGCGAGCCCGGCGCCTCGGTTCTTTCATGCTTCATTGCTACTTGGCCGAAAAATTGTCATACATGGCGGTTGGGATGGGCACATGCAATGCATGGATGACATATGGGTATTTGACTCCGACACATTTACTTGGCTACAGCCGAAGTGTTTGGGAATTGCTCCAACCCCGCGCTATGGCCACTCACTCGATCTGCTCCGTGATGGGCGAATATTGTGCTGTGGTGGGTGCACGGTGAGCCCGAAAGAGCCGGTGCCCAAATATCATAATGACTTCCGTCAGCTTAATACAGAAACCATGATGTGGACTAAGTTCAGTCCAAATGGAAACTGCATACCATCAAAAAGGTATGGTCATGCAACAGTACGGTCTGACAGGGGCATCGCGATATTTGGAGGATGGGGTATTGATGGTCAACAATACAGCGACTTCTTTTTTTTTCTCAGTGATGACCAGTTGCTTCCGTGTTCCCCGGCGGGGCTATCTCATAAATATGGTCATACCATGAATGCAATTGGAAGAGTTTTGTATGTATTTGGTGGCTGGAACGGCCAGCAGGCCACTTCTGACCTTATTCAAATTCAACCGACCACATAGTCACATCGCTTGACTTGTGCCCAGCAGCACCGGTGGTGTCTGGTGTAAGCTCAGGCTAGCTCGACACCGGCCCTGATGGCTGGACGCAACCTGCCTACACAATCCAGCAATCCCTGGAAATCCCGCGGAACAAGGGCCTAGCCGCCTACTGGGGGGCTCCCATAGTCCAGGAGCACAGCACGTAACTTCAACTCATCCTACTCAAGCTTGGGCAAGGGGCCACGGGGCCGGGCCCGCCGGACCCCAGATTGGTAAAATTTTCAATTGATAGCCCGAGGTGTGCGCCTTGGCCCGTTGGGTCCCGTCCCAGGGGCATCCTAAGCACAGGGCGACACTAGCCTGCCCCGGAGGTGCCCCCCTCGAGATGGGGTGACTCGGAGCCACGTTCGGAGCCCCCCAAAATCAAGGGGCCCGGGGGCTAATATAGTAGATTGGGGGTCACCCCTGCCGCCTAGAAGGATATGCACTTGAGTCCGATTTAGCGTTTGGCTGCCGGCGGCAGTGCGCGGTGCGTGTGCGGCGTGCGAGCACCCAAGCGGCCCTCGGCAGCTTTTCATTTGCACGCAGGCGCAAAATTAGTCGAGAAAGGCGACAAAAGTGTTTAGAAATTTTAGCTAACTTGAAAATTGCTATAAAGAAGATCGAAGCCTCTACGCGATACGTCTCTTTCAGTGGTCTCTCTACCCCTCCCGCAGTCCCGGGACGGGTAACAAAATTATACCTCATACGCGACGATGGCGTATATACAGCCTTAACGCAGCCGTTTAGCGTCGTCGCGCCGCGGGGCAGCCTCTCATACCATGCTGACTAGCGTCCATTTTTTGGTTCCAGCGAAAACCGCCGCGAAATGAGCCGCAGTGCCCCCGTTCGCGACCGTGTTGGAGACGAATGGGTGCGCGATGTCGTGTCACTGGGTGCCAATCAAAACGCCAATAATGTTGAGGATTCGCCGACGGTCCTTCGAATGGGAGTCACGGTAACCGTCGATATGGAGGGAACTGCCAGGGGCAATGGCTGCCCTTCCCGCCAGAGGCAAGAAGTGCCAGTGCTGTAAAATAAATGTCGATAGCCAAGACACTTTCCTGGACGAGGGGGAGGCGAGGGAGGGGCAAGAAGTGCTCTAAAACGTCGATAGCGCCCTGAAGGCCCCTGCTCGGCGCGACGGCATCTACGCCCGCCACATCCCGTGAAACTTCGATAGGTCGGGAGCATTGGGCCCACCTCGCAAGTGGGGGCCCACGGTCCAACTCGACGAATTAGCCAAGACAGACTTGGACGCGCGTTTTAAAGGCAAAAATTACTCAAGGTGCCTTAAAAATCGCCGCTGCCGCCGGCACCGGCGCCGCCGCGGCCCCCACGTTCAGCGAAAGAACGGCTTTCGCCCGAGCAATCAGTTTCAGCGCACAGTGCCTGGCAAGTAAGGACCATGCCCCCTAGCACCGGCCCTGCGGACTCCTGGCCAGCATGCGCCGCCCGGCCGTCGTAATTTCCCTTCAAGTTACTGTAGGTACCTACCTACGGTACGGTACGTAGTATCAGTATCGGGATACCGCAGTAGGTAACCGCAGGATTTTATTTGGCCGGGCGCACTTGCTTAATTTCTTCCACTGTGGTGATATACGTGTTCCACGGTAGCTCCATCTGCCGCAAACCTGGATCAAGTCCCGGCATGGAGCCATCATCGTATTGATGACAAAATCTGTCAAAATATCGCGCGGCATGGCCCGGAAGTGGGAGCGACACATGCCGTTGAAATTTCGGCTGATAGGTCAATGCTTCGTCACATCAGGCACCGTTCTCCTGACCGTTCTGACATTCCTCTGGAGCCAATATCTTTTTCCGACAATGCTGGACGCCAACGTCGCATTTGATGTCCGCCAAGCAGTGCTGTCGATGTGCTTGAGGTAAATTCAAAACTACATAGGCTGTGCTGAATCAATATGACCAATTTACAAACGATTGGACCTTCAAGGATTTTGAGCAGCTAGCCGCGCCCATGGTATGCTTGACTCATGAGTCTCTGTAGGCATCGTGAACAGGATTCGGCCACAGACTTATTCATTCTTTATCTTTGGCACGTGACTAATACAGAAAATTTTATTGAGTCGGGGTATAAACCGCGCCTCCAGGAGAAGGGGCCATATGCCTACGTGAAGCAAGCCTACAGATATCATATTGTGAGAAGTTACCTGAAATGCTCATGAGAAAAACGTGCAAAACTCTTGTAGGACTGGTCCAAGGATGGTAAACAAGTCACCTACAAGGAATGGTGGTATCTGCAAAAGGCCGATTCAACAGAGGCGTGTCGACTTATGTTTTTCCAGCAGGGCTTGGGTGAATATAATGAGCACACTCGAGACCGACCAGCAGGTTGCGCTGCTGACAACGAAACGGTGTGTTGAGATAGCTGATCATCCACCATTGTGTTTGATACAGGTGACTATGTTGAATCCAAAGTTCATGGCACTACAGCATCGATGGACCGTCCAGGAAATGTTTGGTGAGCTATCACAGTCTGTCTTTGCTAACATTCGCAATTCCATGGTGGCTGCAGATGCATTTCCTAGAACCGCACGTGCAATAATACCGGGCGTCAACGACAATCACTATCTTCATACTCAGGTCAAGGCGGAGCTCACTCCAGATGCCATCTCTGACGTTTGGACATATCGATTGGCGGTGCATGCATCCTCAGCCTTGGGTGCAGTTGTGTCGGCCCTTGGTAGTACAGATGCCTCAATTTCTTTTGCCCTGTCGGACAGCAGCACCATTTCGCATTTTAACTCACTAGCCCTATCGCCTATAGCCGGAGATGTGGCTTTTGGAACAGCTGATGCGATCAAAGCTGAAGCACTTGTTTCGGGTGTGGCTGAGTCTGAAGCCACTTTGACTACCCGTCAGGCGGCTTATTTGCTTGAACCTGCAAACACCATTTCTTTGCTCAACTATGAGCGTGGTGTACCCCTGTGGATAGGCACCGCAAGGTACTTGGGCCTAGTGCAATCATCTGGGCTTGAAGATGAGGCCAGCCCTGCATACCAGCTTGCATACAATCAAGTCCTCAACGATCTCAAAGTATTGGAGAAGAGTCCCGACGCAACGAGAGTTGTCGCTCTAGGAATCGCAAGGCACCTTTATGGGCCAACGGGTTGGATGACCACGCCGGGCGCCGATGAGTATCGCACCAAGGAGTGGGCCGGGGAGCAAGCTTTTCTCCGGGGGGGCGGTTGTGATTGTGGTTCCTACAGCACCGGTCTGTACGCGGACGTTGCTGTCGCCATAAGCCCTGGTCTATACTATTACCGTTGCAGTTGGGGACTTGCCAGTTCGTTGGACTTTCATGCTTCCTGGGAAGATGACGCTGTCGTTTCACCGATGAACTCTTCCCTTACGAAGTGGATTATCGATCCTGACTACGAAGATACTCGCAACGACATAAGCATCCACTCTGATGAAAATTTGGTTCGATGGTGGCAAGTATATGAGTACTGTAATGTGTCTCGCAGCGGTCGAAGCCCAAGGTATGCTATGATCCGTGTGCCCGGTCACGACACATAGCTCTATTTAGTTGTGAGGCCATGATAGACGCATCCCGTATGGCGGAAACCTTCATTCCAGCGGTCATGTTTGATCTAAGCCAGCACACGCTCAAGTCATTCTCCGCCACTGTAAATACGCGCTCTATAGGACCGGATGATAGCACATTCATTTCTGGCAATGGTACGATGATCTTAATTTCCCAGGGGACGTGATTTGTTTCTTGCATCACAGGTTCAAATACGGCAAACATGGTCGCTTTGGTTCAACAATACCAGGCACAAGCATGCGCAGTTGCGGGGCACCTCTACGAAGCTTGGGCTCTCAAAGATCATTGGCATGAAGTCTATGTTGCATCGAGAATGTCTCGTGCCACCGGCTTTGAATTTCTTGCTGGCCGCCTCGAAGACCTCGGCTACGCGCAATGGGGAGGAGGTTATGTTACATCTGCACTCTGGGGGGTACCGTCAGTTTTAAATATTGAACGAAAAGGCTATTGGAAGTTTGGCATTGCATCTCCCTCACCGACATTGAATCTTATTGAGTTTCACTCACAAGCCATGGCCGTCGGCTATTCTAATATGAATATGACCAAAGAAAGCGCACGAATTTTGCTGGATGCTCTTGCTGCAAACGGCCCCAGGGCACGTACTTTTCGCGGCAAGATCGGCGAGGTTGCTACTTCATATCGTTGTCCAAACGCCGGTTCTGACGGTGGGTGTGCTGACAGTGAGAGTGCAAATTGTATACGGTGCGGTCCAGCGTTTTTGCTTATCCTTTTGAATGGCTATAAATGCAAGCTCCTTTCGTAGCTTCCATCGTCGAACGTCAGCCGACTGCTACGAGGGAGTGAAGGATGACAACAAGGATGACATAAAATTTGGGGTATGCACCTGCCACCCAAACGGCAGCTACTTCGTGACTCAAAATACTTTTGGAAATTTCCTGGGGGCCGTTCCACCGTCTGTAAATAAGAATACATCTGACGATGAGAATTTAGACCAGGCAGCTTCGTTGCTTGCAGAGGAATTCATGTCGTCTGCTGTTACTTGCCAGCGCATTCAGGACTATTACAAACAGTGCTCCTGGCTTGAAACTGAACCACGATATAGCTTTTGGCTGGTAAATTGCAAGACGTGGGAAACGTTAATCTCTGATCCAACTTACGGCATTTATTGTGATCTTGAGACAATCCTAAAGGTCGATTCAGCCCACAACCACGATTACCAGTCAGCGACAATTCATCCATATGGTCGACGGCGAGGAATCATCATTTCTTTCTGGCTTCAAGAGTGGTCGACTTATCGTGTGCTTATAGAAAATAGACTGGTCTGCAATGAGCCAGACTGCTCAGAGTGCTTATCAAAGGGGTATTGTGACCGTGCCTATAACTACGGTGGACTTTTTGTTACTCATCAAGCAAAGCGACTATTGTTTGAGGGCTACGTGGATAGAGTTGCAATGACATTGTTGAACTCAGAGCTACAATATTATAACCTATCTGTGCGATGCCAGGATCATTCTACAATCAAACTTGACGAGTATTGTAATCCAGTAGAAAATAACGAATGCACTGATGGTGGTTTTGAAATTATAGACAGACTTGGGGTTTCTAGGAAGTTTCAACACAATGGCAGACATAAGAGGGACTGGTATTTGCCCGAAATAATCCTAAATCCAACCAACATTTCGCACTACATTGAGCCTAAAACTCAACCTAAGGATACCATGGCTACGCTATCGAGCCGGACATTAACCATCGAGAATCCAGCCTTCGCCATCTATCCTGGGAAACTATGGGCGCCCGACGTTACAATCAATTTGCGTCGTGGCTGCGAAGGTGATGAAGTTTGCAAATTTCACCAAGAAACCGACTGTGTGAATCGCTTTCTTGGTGGAAAGGGGAAATGGCAGAACTGCACCAGTACTCTTGTGACAGGCAAAAACAATCTCAATGATGTACAGCGCGTTGCAGAATGGCGAGGGAACACCAGCCTCGTCACTGGCAACGAGTTTGTTCTCAGAGGACCAGTGTAGCCCAGACCCAAGAGCGAGAGAGTTCATGCCTGCTTTTAGGTGCATCCTATTGAGACGATGGCAGGAACCCTAAGCCATCAAATGCGACCCTATGGTTGGGAAGGCTTCCAAGAGTATAACCTCACATATCTGACTAGGGCGAGGGGACTCAGTTTCCAGGGTGCCGATGTCATGTATATTTTGAATGCAGACCACTTGATGCTCATTGAGCTAGTAAGGTGTCCTACCGGCAACCTCGAGATCGGCATGGCAGATCTCTCAGAGGAGTATATCACGGTGTCCATATGTTTACGCTCAAGTTGGGGACGAGTCGAGTTCTAGGTTTTACGCGGAATGGCCAATTCGCAAGAAGCTGGATGCTGAAAATTATACTCGCCGTTTCTGGGCTAGAGCAAATCGCTACGAGACTACAGCAAAAACATTTCTTGACGGCCGTGAGCGTGCTGGGTATCGCTTAAAAGACGTCCACGGCGAGCGTTACCGCTGTCCTTATGGCATGATTTCGCTCGAAGCAATTGCAGACTCGCCGTGCTTTATTAGTTTACCTCACTTTTGGGGCAATGAAATATGGGGGGGGCTTGAGGCCAGGGAAGTCTATTTCAATACAAATGACGATCGTAGGCTCCATAGTTTCTACATTGACGTTGAGCCCATCTCTGGCCAGACTGTTCGTGAAGCCCGTCGTTTTCAATTCAACTTTCGCATAGAACGCAACATGCAATTTCCTCAAATTGTCTCTAGTCAAGAGCGATGCGAGGTGCCAACTGCGGATTTTAGCAAAAATGGTTACGGGTGCTTCATGTTCTTTCCAGTCTGGTGGGTTTCCGAGGAGCGTCATATTGACAGTAGCAAAGCACTGCGACTCAAAGCAGAGGTCCTTGAAATTCCGGAGCGACTCTTTATTACAGCAGTGTACGGGATGGCTATTGCTATTGCTCTTGTTGTAATTGGGGCAATCCCATGGTACTGCACTACCAAGAAAGAGTCTACATTTCGAAAGCGCATCTATATTGACTGAGGAACTGAGAAACCTATGTGGTCTGAACACCTGTGCTTCTAGTGGTGAAAATTCCAAGCCAGGACAGCTCATAAGAGGAGTTTTTGACATTCGCAGTGCCCATCATGATCATTGTCAAGTCGATCGATCTATGCTACTCTGCATTAATTGTAGTAGGGGGATACACCAGGTTGGCCGCACTGTTGGCCGCACTGATTTTGACTCTGAGTAGTATTATATTTACCCGGTGCCGTTTCTGCATATAGAATTCGGAAGATGCGCTACCGTTAACCATATCAAAAGTTGGAACGGAAAAGCACCACACCACCACCCACCAAGGATCTTCCTTTACTTGGTATTGAAGTTTGCTGCTCCTGGGGGGCTCGGGAAGGGGGGGCGGCCGGGCCCCGATTAAATCCGGGGGCTGTAGCGCCTCTCCATTGATATCCTTAATTGCTAGTCCGAGTCCCACCCACCCTACTTGCAGCTTCATTTTCCAACGTGCGGCACGGGACAGCCACGGGCGCACGTGGAGGTCATCGGTACCCGTCCGCGCCATGCTTAAAGCGCGCACGCCGAGAGGTGGCAGTCTCGGCGGGCTACGAGTGCCCAAGAGCTGCTGCTCTCCGAGACCCTGAATCCGCGCGCGACCGCAAATAGACCTCCAGATTACTGGTAGAGAAGCGTCTGACCCAAGCGCACAGCGATGCACCTCAAGCAGTCCACCAGTTGTCCGTCGCCACATGTAACCCGCGGGCGTTGGGAGAGCATATTCGGTTGTCCCCGGCTGGCCACTTGGCCGCCGCTCGAGATCGCGGGCCGCTTGGGCACCAGTCGACAACTTGAAAATTCGGGCACCAGTCGACAAAACCTTGTGGTTTGAACGTGTGTGTAGCCGCCAAATACACCATTTCGCCCTTCGGTCAAACATTGTATTTAGAGAAGAAGACCGGGCGACTCGGACTCTGGTATTATTACTTACTTACTTACTTACTTACTTACTTACTTACCGTGACTAGTATTTGACTGCAGATAAACGAGGTGGCGCAGAAGAAATTACTGCTAAATATTCTAGCTAAATATTTCTATATTTCCGAGTCGTTACTAAAGAACACTGGCATTATGTAAGTCATTATGTTAATCCAGGACCAGCTGCTTTATACAAATCATAATTATAAAATTCTAGAGCTCCCTTTAAGATGACGTGCCGCAGCCGCCGGTGTCCTAGGATTGAGCCCCGACTTCACTAGCCCAACGCTACCCAGACATATCATACGAGTACCTCTAATTGCGTGAATATTAACACAGAGGAGGCTCAGCGTTTCAGCGGCACAAACGTTGTCTCTTCGAGTATAGCCAGCAATTCCTTTTTGATCGCAAGTAAATTTCTTACTTCCCCGCTGATCAGTGTCTGTAGCTCGGACTGCAGATATGGGCTGAGGTTGTATTGGGCCAGTTGATCACCAACTTCTTTAATCAGGGCCAAATAGGCATCAGGACGGAAAGGCGATGGTGCATACGAGCCAGGTGGAAGTAAGCTGTGCTTGATGGATAAAAATAGCAAGGTGCGTCCAAGAAGAAAAGAATTCGATGTGATACAGGTTGTGTAATCGAACGAAAGGAACCCGACGTTAAGTAGTTGCTGCTTCAGGGTCTGGAATTCCGCCGATGTGGAGCGGATACTACTGATCTTCAGATCAAGTCGAACACAGTCATGATCGTTGAATTGGAGGGCAAACCCGTGATAAAGAAAAAGGATATGGTTAGGCTGCCCATAGTCCTCTAGCACCTGTGACAATCAGCACTCATAAAAAAGTTATGAAACTCTTTCTCTCTCGCGTTAACGATAGTATCTAGCGAGCCGTAGTAAAGGTAAAGAAATAAGAACACAGGAAGAAAATAATTGACACGGACTTAGTATAAACTTGCGTACCCTTGTCAAAGTCCCATGCAGCACGTGTGACAGCAGTAGACTTACCACCACGAATTACTGTTGAAGTGCGATGTGCCACTGTACCTGGTGGAATCTCTGCTGCGCCTGCCTGTGGAAAGAATTGTTTGCGTACTTGGGAGGTGGTGCACGCACCGCATTGACAAGGTCGAGCATGGGCACAAGATGACGTTGCCCATTCCACCATATGGAACGACTGTCAAGGGTTTGGACTGCCCACCGAAAAATAGGCCATGACAGTGCTACGTCAATGCGCCTTGTGAGATTCCTGTATGCATTTTTATTAACTCGCTGTAGCATGCTATCATAGCTGCGCTGGACGGAAGCTATGTATTCAGGAATAGCTGCAACAAGGGCAGAACCCTGTAGATGGCTCTGTGCTAGAGCAAAAGCCGCTTGGGGAGTATCAGCCCATGTCAGGGGTGAGGTGCTTAGGTCAACATCAGCATTGGTCTCCCGAACCAAATCCAAGCCAAAGATGATGCGGAATATGTCATCTATACCAGGCAGCACAGCAAGATAGGGCCCCAGGTGGCTATTGGTAGCGTTAATGATTTTGCCAGCGCCAATCATGACCATAATGTGCTTAATGAGAAGGAGGACTATTGCGTGAAAATCATCTAAGGCCCGCACCGCATCGCCAAGCTCTCGACGTGCACGCTCAATGGACAAGCAGTCAGCCTCAGGGACTTCGATGTAGGTTTGGCCCCGGTTGAGGGCCCTGGTTGCAATTACACCAGCTCGGCCACCATGTGACTCAAGGACGGCAGCTTTGACATGTAGAACCGGCCATTGGCGTGACTGTGCCCATGCATTGAATACGACAATGCGGGTCTGCAGCGGGGGTAAGATTGCCCACGACGGCGAATCGTTATTTGTTTTGAGTGTGGTATTCTCATGTGGGGAGCTTAAGCTGGCTAGCTCTGCCATGGTGGCGATTTCGCTTGCCAGTCGCATGAGCACATGTTTTTGCGCCAGGCGGAACTTGACAGCAAGGTGCACGTCATCAGAAAAAACATTTGCCAGTGCTGTTTTATCCTGCCTGCCTGTGGTAGAAAAGGTGGCTAGCGCAGCTGTAGCTGCATCCAATAGCGCAACCATGATAGTAGGATCATGTGGTAGTGGTGGTCTAAAGGCATACTCACAAGCAGGCGTGGTTTGCTTCGCACCAATTGCGACCACACAGGCTCCAAGCTGTGAGGGATCCATACCAACAACCCAAAGAAAGTAGCGAAGGTCGTGATTGACTCGATCTAGCTCTCCTGTAACACAATTTGATGGCATCACATTGATGCCACCTGCCGTTAGAAGATCAATACGCCGGTTTGCGACTTTATTCCCGTCGTAATTTAAGACGGGAAGTGAGATTGGTGTGCAATCAAACGGATTCTCTTCGTTGGGTACGAAGCCATGATGTTTGATGTAGATTTGTGTCGGGTTGTCACCATAGTCTTCGAAGAGCTGTTCACCCGGTATACAGTTTCTATCACTAAACGTCTGCAACCCATATGACGACAAGACATGGTGTCGCAAAAAGAAAATCCCATTTGCAGCTTTTCGTAACCAGGCGTTGCTGTGTGACCGGTGATTCACAAGGTCGGCAACGGGAACAAGGTGTTTTGCACCCTTAAACGTCAATGCTCGAGAGTCGACAATTGCATGCGCCCATGACCAGCTTGCAGCTGATGTATGAGCTTGGATGCACGCGTCTATTTTGGTGCTTCTTGTTGTTGCACAGGCCAACCGAACTGCACGCTTAAGACTTGGCGTGATACGAATCACCGCCGTAGTAGTGTGGTCCCTTGAATAGGCTGTGTGGACCATTGCACCTGGGTCACGCAGTGCTTTGAGCGCTGAACGCCCAAATCCCCTAGGAGTTACTACTATTGATGGCAACACAGCAAAGTATGGAGCCCATCCAGAGTTGGTTCCCTTGGCCATTTCCATTAGCAGTTGAAAAGCAATCGCGTCTGCATCGTTCAACGTATTCATCTCTCCGTGGGCATGCGCGGCAACGTTTCCGCTCGCCCCGTTGAAAATAATGGCGGATGGTACGAAAAGTGCCTCCGTGCCCGCATCAAGGGGTGAGATGCATTTCAGACCTATACCCATGCGTTTGAACTCGGCCGTTACCAGGCCGTTCGCTCTTCCGTTCTGGCGTGTTAACCAGCCCATGATGTCGGCGCTTGAACACGTGTGCCGCCAGAGTAACAATGTCCAACACAGGCTCGTCCTCATGACTCTGCCAGTGTTCTACAGGTCTGGTGCAGTGAGAAGATTATCAAGCTCCAGGCTCGCCTGCTAGCTCTAATCAATGTGCCCATATCGCAGGTTGGTTGGGTCATGTATCAATGTATCCACATGATATTCTCTGGACCGCTTGCGTTAGGCCGCTCGCGAACTGGGCCCAATGCTCGCGATGATGATATATTCGAGATGCCGTCGCGGCGACCGTAACGTGCCCGCCAGTTCCTAGTAGTCACCGTCACGGTCACGGTGACTCAGAGCCTGAGTCGGACGGTAGAGAGCCTGAGCCTGCCAGTGGCACTTTGTTGTTCTATTGGCTTTGCCTCTAGACCAACTTTATCCCGACACTCGCATCCGAGTCGGGCCCGCCGGGTACGGAGTCGGATAAATCCATGATCGCCGAGAAACGCAGCCTGAGCCTGACTCGGACACGCCGCCGATGGACTCCGAGTCCGAGTCCGAGCCTGATCCTAATTCTAATCGGTATCAGGCTCTTGCGACGGTCTTTTAGGAACTTGGGGCTAACGGCGTAACCTGAATAAACCTGAGCCACCGTGACCAAGAGCGGAACCCGACCGGAGAAACTCATATGAGGGTCACGGTAGATCACCTACGGTAGTACCGTAGGTACCGTACTGGTAGATACCACGGTACCGTAGGTACCTACCGCAGTAACCTTGGTATCTAGTATACGCTACCGCAGTACAAGTTACAATTGACAAAAACGGAGGGGTCGGGCAAACGTTATAACATGCGAAGGGTTTACCATGGATGATGCACTTTTCCTTTATACTTCAGAGTCGGTGTGTGAGGGTCACCCCGACAAGATATGCGACCAAGTCAGCGATGCCGTCCTTGATGCTTGCATAAAAGACGACGAAACATCGCGCGTAGCCTGCGAATGTTGTACCAAGACCGGCATGATAATGATATTTGGCGAAATAACCACATCAGCGACGGTCAACTACGAGGCTGTCATTCGTGATACGTTAAAGGAGATAGGATATGATGACCCTGCTAAAGGGATGGATTATAAAATAGTCAATGTCATTGTTGCAATTGAAGAGCAAAGTCCAGACATCGCGCAGTGCGTAGACGCAACAAAAATTGAAGAGATTGGCGCTGGCGATCAGGGCATTGTGTTCGGATATGCAACCGATGAGACTGACGGTGTCCTCATGCCATTGACTCATTGCATTGCCACTCATCTGAGCATGCGACTTGCTGAAGTGCGCAAAAGCAAAATCCTGGATTGGGTTCGACCAGATGGTAAAACGCAGGTGACTTGCGAGTACAAATTAGACAACGGAAAGCCCACACCGCAACGAGTGCACACAATAGTTGTATCAACACAGCATAGCGAAATCGTCAGCCAGGAGCAGATCCGCGAGGGCCTTATGGAGCATGTGGTGCGCGCTGTGGTTCCTGCTAGATACCTGGACGACGACACTATATACCATATGAATCCATCTGGCCGATTCGTGATTGGCGGTCCCCACGGAGATGCTGGTGTGACAGGTCGCAAAATCATTGCCGATACGTATGGTGGTTGGGCGTCTCATGGTGGTGGCGCCATGTCGGGAAAGGATAATACCAAAGTTGATAGGTCAGCGGCGTATGCTTCGCGCTGGGTAGCTAAATCATTGGTGCAAGCTAGACTTTGTCATCGAGTCTTAATTCAGTTATCATACGCAATTGGAATCGCCTATCCTTTGGCCATCCATGTAAATTCTTACGGCACAGCACCCATCCTAAGTGGCAAGACGGATGCTGAGCTTGTTGAAATCGTTAAAGCGAATTTCGACCTGCGCCCAGGATGCATTGTGCGTGATTTACAACTACGTCGACCAGTTATGCAAAAAACTGCAGTATATGGTCATTTTGGCAGAGATGATGAAGCTTTTACTTGGGAAAAGGCAAAAGAACTCTCTATCTGATCTCGGATGGTTGAGCTTATGGACACACTAGGTGGCAGATAACCTGTGATTTGCGTGTGAATCATTCCTCCGGGTGAATCAGGGCACATAACCCGGCATTTTACACGCCCCAAAATCATCGCCACAGGACAGCTCCTGCGCGAAACTTGTTTGGTTGAATGACCTTTGCGCCTTTTTTGCTCTTGGCGGGCAGCCGAGGCGTAGGCTGGGCACCCGACGCGGTGGCCAACACGGGCCACGATGATGATAATAGTTGAGTGACTTTTTACACCACTTTTTCGATGCTTAGAGGTCAATTAAGCCCTATTCGCTGCGCCCATAGGACAATTGACCTCTAATCAAAAAAGTGATAAAAAAAAGACACATCAACTTATTTTGGGGTTCCCCTCCCCCGACCTTACCAAATGTAGATTTTAGAATTTTAAGATTTATATTTAATTTATGATATGTTATGACGAAAATGATATATGCTTTGTGTGTGTGTGTGTGTGTGTGTGTTAAACTTGCTTCAAGATATACACTAGTACAAGTCGTATTGTAGGAATGATCATGATGAATGATGGGGTGTGCAAACTTGAAGTTGGGTAGACCTGTAAAATTGAACTATAGACGAAAAATTATTCCTAACGTCCCATATGTATCATGATAAGGCGCAAAGGGAATTTCCGAGTCCTGTGTTTGGCTGGCTAGGCCGATGATGAACGTATCATGCCAGTCACGGTGATATTGTATAGGCATCTTAGTCGCAGAAGCCAGTGTTACCCTCGGCTTGAAATTCTTTAGGAGAATAGCACCCAGTAGTGAATGTAAGTTCTTCTGGGGGCCCCATCGTCGGCTAAGACCTAGCACTCTAGCACTCTAAAAAAAGACAAGCGATATAGTCGCCTCCATCTAATATAATCATGATGCTCCTAATGGCTACACTGCCCTCGGAGAGAACGAGGAAATAGGCACCGCTCTCAGGGATCAATCTATACTTTGCGAAATTCTGGCTATCCATCACCCCGACCATTCAATTTTATTTGGGTTTTGCTCTAAGCAAATCTCGATGAAGCTGATGGAGGTCATTTTTTGCATAGCCGAGGGCAGCATGGGCAGCAAGATACGCAGCTAAAACGGAACCTGCGCAATTTGACATGGTAAATTCATCGAAAGCGAGGATTACATTATCCAGGCCATTGACTGTCGGGCTAAGCCCGCCTGGCCCACCAGCATACCTCGCTGGGTTGTGGGAGAAGCCACGTGAGAAAGGTTCTAGAGATGCAACGTAAACTTCCTTTCCCGCTGTTTTGGGGAAGAGTTTCGCAATATGCCCAAGGACGTGTTGATGATATTCTGTTGCATGGTCAATGTGTACACCTCGACTACAGTTGCTGATCAAAGAGGGTGGTACAGGACCTTCAACGACACAGGAAACAATCTCATTTGGGACATCTCGGAGTGTCACTGTCTTCCATTCTATGATACCAGGATCTTTGCAGGCAACGGAAACACGCATGCATTTTCGCCAAAAGACTGGCACTGCATGGGGAGCATCGAGGTCCCGGCATGTTCCACGAAAAGCAACAAGCGTTCGTACAATTTGCTGAGCACGCACCAATTTCAGTTCCGTGCTTCCGCACGAGCTACTCGAACCAATGTTGTCTTGCTGTTGTTGTTGTAAAAGCATAGCGTGTTTCGCGGCTTCTCGCGCAAGAAGAAGGCTTTCAAACGCATCAACTGCAAGAACAACTTTGTTGGCGGCGAATATTCTGGATTTACTATCCACCCCTACCGGTGGTACAGAAACGAAAACTTTTTCCTCACTGTTCAGAGTTTCCACAGCACCGACAACGGTGTTAGTTCGGATGCGGCCACCATACTCTTGAATGGTAGCCTCCAGTGAGGCACAAAGGTAGGGGGTGCCCCCTTTAGGGACATGGTAACCATGAATTCCATGCATGACTGACGTAGACCAGGCCGCAAAGGACATGTGGTCTGGAAGCAGGTTCTCCTCACGGAAGAGTGCACTGATTGCACAAATTAGGGGCAAGGGCTCAGGCACAGGCGCTGTCTTTGTCGCATGTGTAGCACGCACAATGCGATTTGCAGCCTCAGAGACTGTCATGCCAGCAGCTGCTGCATATGCCGCACCAGCGCAATCAATATTCCTCCACGAGACTTCGGTAAAAATACTAGCTGTCTCAGGCAGCTTGGCTGACAGAAACGAGAAGAGCTCTCGAAAAACCATTGCAGCCTGTCCAATAGTGACCATCAAGATGCCACGATTGGCACCAAAAGCACGAGATAGGTCATCGATCCAAGCTCGTATGCCCCTGCGCAACAGCAAAGGATGACACAAGTCGTCTGCAACCACAACGCCATGCGCCCAGCCTGTCCTCACATTCCCAACAGGCTCAAAAGCCAGAGGCTTGGTGGCGTGTATACACGGTGAAAGCAAAGCTGAATAACGTGAAACTTGCCCAAACTCGCACCGGTCTAGCACGAAATCGCATGGAGCGCCAACTGGGCGAGAGATCGCGCCGCCATCACTTTTTGGTTGGGGCACTAAAACAGTCACTCGACAGCCAGCACGTGCAAGTAGTGCACCAGTGAAGAGGCCTCTTATCCCACCCCCATAGACCAGCATATCTAAATGTGGTGAGCTTTTTGCTGACTTCAAAACTACGCGCGCCCCAGGTGCACGGAGGATGAAAAGTAATACAAGCCCAACGAAAACGAGCACCGGATGTACTGCAAACAAAAGACACGCAAGCAAGGTAAACTTTATTCCTGGCATCTTACCTTGGTATGCCATGAACAGCAGCACCATGCAAGTGTGACTGGGTAGAATTGGGTCTCCAATTAGTTGTATTTTCATCATAGTCTCTGTGAAGCGCATTAGCTGTCGCCTATGTTATTGATGCCGGATGTCTCTCGATTTAAAATGAATACTCACGAATATGGGTGCATCACAATACCCTTGAACGCACCGAAGCGCTCGAGGAGCTCGCGTTCTACTCGATTGGAATTTGCCGAGCCATATATCTTTCTTCTTGAGGTGACTTCCTTTCGCAAGTCGTCCCAAAAAATCGATGCTTCGTGAGCACTGAGTGTACGGTCTTCCAAAGCCGCTTCAACATCAGTATGATACTCGTCTATATATAGTTGAATTCGGTCATCCAAGCCTTCCAGCGGTGAAGCTGTTTTGGATCCGAGTCTCATCTTCAAGGAGCGTCAGCCAGCGCCAGCCCTCTGGCATCACAGATTTGACACGTAGCGATCCTAGGGCTAGCCGTGCATACAATATTGCAATTTAGAAGGGCCGGGTTTGCTCCGGCTTGCGGCTCGCTGCGCAGCCCCATCGAAACCCAAACCCAGGGGCATTTGTTACGTATATCAAATGTACACGAGCTAAGGATAGAAAAAGAAACGGGCTGCTAACTAGACTAGGTCTACGCAATATGTGTATGACTGGCCCGCGGGGCCGGAACCCAAATTGGTGAATTGATGGCCTGAGTGTCGAAACTTGGCCCGTTGGGTCCCAGGGGCATCCTAAGCACACAGCGACACTAGCTTGCCACGGAGGCGCCCGCCTTGAGATGTGGTGAGGTCCCCCAAATTGGCCTAACGTACGGGTTTTCAGCAGGCACCGCCGGCCAGCGGTTTTACGGTACCTTTACAAGGACAAAAAATGAACGACAGACCAGGCGACTAGGCTGGGACAGCCTGCTGTCCCGCTCCGACCGATGCAAGCGTACTAGCGGGGCCGCCGCTGCGGCCGACGGTGGCCATTTCTCTCAGCACTCCGTCAAGCTCCCACCCCAAGGGCAGGTCTCCGGAGAGATCGGACCGAGAGCCCCAGGAAACGGCGGGTTCCCTGGGTTTAAAGTACGAATCCGACGCGGGAGGGGGGGTCAAACTCAGCTCACTGGGCTAGCAACCCCCCATCCTCGCATCGTGCGGGTGCCCGCCGTATGTTCGGCCTTTCTCGTAGGCATGTTAGGTGGGGGGGGGTCGAAGTGCCCGGGTCGAGATCTTCACGGTCGGAATAGCCGCAGCGGCCTCCACTGGCAGGCTGCACACGCCAAGACTCCGAGTCGTCGATGAAGAAAGAAGGCTCGCACCAAGGAACTGAGCCGGGTCCGCACTGAGGAATGCTGCCTGTCTTCCTATCTGCTACCTATGCTTCTACCTAGAGCTTCTACCTTGGTACTTATTCCGAGTCAAGTTCAAGTTAGCTATCAGAGCTACTACTCAGTAGGCTAATGCTACCGCAGTAGCGCCGGTCGAGAGATATATATTATGAAGCCGGAGCAGGCACTAACACGGGAAGTACTTCGGTGGATTCAGTCTCTGGTACGTACGGGCCGAGAAACACCGTTAACATTCCTGCTCAGGACCTGGCGTACAGTGTTAAGAATGTTAAGAGAGACTTCAGCAACGGTTTCCTGGTGGCCGAGATTTATTCTCGCTTTTATAATAAGGATGTCCAAATGCACAGCTTTGACAACGGAATTGCATTGAGAATCAAGAAAGACAATTGGAGCCAGATTCTCAAGTTTTTTCGCAAGGTCGGAATCCAAGACATGATCACTCAACATGAGGTAAATCAAATAATTCATTGCGAGGACGACGCAGTTGTTGAATTTGTGAATCGGATGTATGAGGCACTCACTCAGCGAGTAGTTCAAAAAAATACTCGCCGCCTATCACACCAGAGGTCACCGCCATTTTCTCGCGAGACAAGCTGCGCAGCCATCCGGAGCAGTCTGCACGGCGCGACACTGGCTGAGACGGATGACAGCGCGACGCGTGCATCTCGACTCATTGAGCGGGTAAGTCTTCATGAGCAAAATCTCCAGGAGGAGAGAAGCCTGGAGCCCGATCGATTTCATATTGCCCGCGTCTCTGATATCGGCAGCAGCGGCCCACCATGCAGTCTTGCGCGTGCACCGCAACTCGTTGGTGCTGAATCCTCTTTGGGACCCCAGGTCACCGTTAAGGCTATCCAGGTTCGCCAAATTGACCATTCAATTGCTCAGCAGAGTAATGGACAGGAGATTAGTTCCATCACAGCCGACGTCAACGAGCCGCCAATATCGCAGAGGATTAAGGTCCTACCCGATATCGATAATGACGGTGCAGTGGCATGCAAAATATCTGCTGAGGATCTAGTTATGCTGCAGGACCTACCTTTGCCGGATGGTTGTTTGCGTCTGGTGGACAAAGCAGTTACAATTTCCACCGCATTTGCTTCTGCGACAGCAATTGAGGCGGACAAGCAGGCCGCAAACCTGACGCTTGCACAGATGCAGCGACTTAGGGAGGCTGGAGTTAGTTATGATGCCGCGAGTGCACATGCACAAGCCGCAGACTATGAGCTTCGCGCTTTCAAGGATAAGCTTGCTCTTGCTCAGGCTGCCTACCGGGATCTCAAGAATGACTGAAGAAGCACTCATGTGAAGAAACACTCATGTGCTTTTGAACAGAATAAACGCGAGAAAAGGGAAGAGAACCTAAGACTTGGCCAGAGAATGTGGATCGAGCTCCAACCCAAACCAGGAGGGGTAGGATACGGCCGCTAGTCATACCCGAGACCTAGGGAGGCGGTACAGGGGTAAAATCCAACAGGGCCAAGTTTGCTATCTCTGTCGGCGTCAATATGGCGCTGTATCCAAGTCCCTTCTGTTCCTAGTGGCTTTATCTGACAATTAGCTTCCCACCGTGACAAGTACCGTGGCAAGTATCGATTCGGAGCTTAACGCGCCGCTTTTGTGCCTCTGTCCCTCGTCATAGGTACCCGAGGCCCCTCGGTGGACCAAATTTGTGTTGGGCTGCATTTCTTTTACTAGCCGAGTAGGGGATTTCTAAGTTCAAGTTCGAGTCAGTCACGAATCAGTGACAATTGACTCGGCGGAAATTTTGTAGCCTAGTAGGGATTTCAGGCCGCCCACACCGCCTAAGGAGGCCCCCCAGCCTTTCCTCCTAGACGGCTAGGAGGCCCATTCGGGTGCCGAGGCGCGCCGCACGTCGGCTATTCATCTTAGCTCTGCTGCTTGCCTGCGAGTTTTGCTCCCTGCACAAGGCCGCCCGGAAACACAACAGACCAAGTCGACCAAGCACTTTGGCCTAGGCCGTTGCAAGCAGCCACCCGAAATGTGTATTTCGCAGAAGGCTCAAGATTTTCTGCCTGGTATTCATTCCGATAGCCGACGTCGAGCGATGTGACAATACCGGCAACTTCGGTGGCGTCACCGAAAGGGGTTTCGTAAATAGTTTTGCTCGCCGTTTTTCTGGAAAGGTTTCGACGGAGTCGCTTGAGCTCAATGACATGACCAGTAATTGCGGAACCTCTAGAGTCGGACGCACTCCATGCTATGTCCGCACTTGCCTGATAAAGTTTCACGATCCGTGGAAGCAGTGGTGCTGTTGGGAATTGCGCTATCAACGTACGTGCCCGAAATGATGGCAGAGACCAGCTGGATTGACCGTGAATATTTACAGCAGCGCATCGGAATTGGAAAACAGAATTAGGCTGCAGCGATGAGAGAATAAAATCACAAGTTGTTCCAGCACCACCCGGTGGAGGCGAATAGCCAATCTCATTCGCCCACTCAGAATTTGTGCCTCCGGCTCGGAGCTCCCGACGTTGCACAATTATCTTCGTTATAATTTTACCCGAGCTCTCGGGCTTGCGGCAACGTAATGTTATTGAAATAATAGTAGATTCGAGAACAATGGGTCGCTCAGGAGCCAATGGTTGGGCCGTCCTTGTTGACAGGGGCTTGCTCCAAGAGCTCCAGGCTGACGACCCCACTTGATTAAAAGCACGGATTTGGAAGGCGTATTTCTTTCCAGCTTGTAGGCCATCAAAGTATGCATGGGACTCACAACGAGGATAATCAAAAGTTTCTGTTGGGAGGTCCTGACGGCGAATCTCAAAACCTATGATTGCAGAACCATTTTCGACCGGTGGAACCCACTTGACTTTGAGTACAGTCTGAGACTGTGCTTCAACAAACGGCGGCGCAGGGGGCGCAGGGAAATCCGAAGGGGTCCGGGCATTATACGTAGCTGGGGAGAATGGACCCTCACCCACAGACGAAATCGCAGAGACACGGCAGCGATAGTCAAATCCTGGCTTGAGACCATCAAATATAGCAGCCATGAGGATTCCCTTGTCCAATTTTCCAAAGCACATGCTTTCCTGGCGCTTTTTTTCTTCGCTAGCGAGGCGTTTCATAGTCCGACGCCGACGTCGGTCAATGCGCCGCAGCTTGCCCTCAAGTTGTTCAGGTGAAAGCGTATCATCGACTATACTTGCCGCTTCCTGATTAAACTGATCAAGTGCATCGCCCGGAATCTTAAAAGTTTTGCCCTTTGTAGCCGGCCCTGATCGGCGCACAATGTTAGCGTCTTCGCGTATCTGATCTACTAGAGCGGCTTCAATTTTTTGAGCCATCGTGCGGCCCTCCTTCCATGTAATACACCTTTCGAAGTTAGGTCGAGCGGCAAACACTTTTCCCTCACCTGCGCACTGCACTCGGAACTTTTGGATGGCTGTACCCTCGACAGTGGCCAGAGGAGCATGCCAACAAAACACAATTTGACGTGGTTGAAACCAGGATCGGACGACAATGGGCTGCTCAGGAGCCTCAGGTACACCAACATCAGTGACATGCTGGGCAGATGGATTTGACCACGTGCCTTGGCCCATGCGATTTACGGCACATATGCGGAACTGGTAGTTCTGGCCCGGTTTGAGCCCATCGACCCGTTTTTCGAACGTTGCTCCATCAACTGTTGTTTCGTTCCCAAAATTCACGCGGAGACCGACTCGCAATTGGATCTTATAGGCAATAATGTCATCATTATAAGCAGGTGGCGCACGCCACGCAACACCTGCTGCACGCTGACCCGCATTTGATACCGTCGGGGGGTCGGGAGGATCAGGAGGCTGTGGTGTCAGGAACCACGACTTCAGAGTGTGATCAGATGAACACGACAGCATGGCTGACGAGTTTTGGAATAATACGCATCGATAAACAACATCATCGTGACCAAAAAATCTGCGTAACATCTCGCCATTCACAGTGTTCCACAAGATGAGAAAGTTGTCCATGCCACATGAGACGAGCCGGAGACCGTCATCAGAGAAAGCGCAGCCCATGACTGCGTCCTCGTGACCAACCAAAGTGCGCACGCATTGGCCCGTCTGGGGTGCCCAGAGACGCAATGTCTTGTCGTTTGAACACGATGCGACACGTTTCTCATCCGTAGACCACGCAACCTGATTAACTGTGTGATGGTGAGCATGCAGATCATCTTCGCGTGCCCAGAAGGTTCGAATGCATCCGCCTCCTGCACGTGCAATTGAAGTGAATCGGTGTGCTTCCATCTGGCTTAGTAGAGTTGAAACAGGTCTTGCTGCGAGACCCGGCAGCGTTGGAAACGAGCTTCGTCGCCGAAGCCGCGGCTTTTCTTCATACTTGGACAACGCAACTGATGACACGGCATCGGTATGCCGTCCTCTCCGCACGCGATGGTGCATAGTAAACACTGTTGACGATGTGGTATTGTTTATTTCGCTTTCGGTGATTTTTCGCTGGAGGCCACGCAACGTCAGTGGCTTTCTCAGTGAAAAAGCAACATTCCCGCGATGCACAGAGGGCCCCATATTTACGGCCAGGCGAATCTTATGGAGCTTTCTCGACCCTAGCCGATCTGGGAGAGGGTGGGAATGCAGGCCCATGGCAAGTGCTGCATTTGAACGGACATTGGCTGCAGTACCAAATTCAGAACCGATTTTCTCAAAGCCAGGTAAGGTTGCGCTTGCATCGCGTCGCCTCGATGATTCCAATCGCTGTACTGCGTTGCGCAGCTGTGCAAATTGTAGAAGCGCTGTCAGTTGTGCTCCGCGATCAATGTATGCCTGTCGGTAAATGCGGCTATTTGCGCTGTGGTTGCTTTTGCCCCGCATAGCCTCCATGCCCTTGCGGGCGGCATCATGCGCCCCAAAACCTTTGGCATTTATAGGATACAGGAACGGCAGAGGCATCTGGAGGTGGGGTAAATTACCACCGTAGTGACCGTCACTTATCATTGATTCCGAAGCTGCGGCTAGTCTCGGTAACTCCGATGGCCGGGCAGTCGGCTCCCACATCCTTCGAGCCTCCGCGGAGCATTGAGCCTTGAGGAATTGCGCACTCCGTGTCCTCGAAACCTCGCATGTCGCCGCACGGTGAACCTCCCGGGGGATTGTTACGTTACGGACTTTTGCTGCGGTTTTGTTAATTTGCGGTGGTGATTCCAGTGGCTCACCATGTATAAGCACAGTCATGCTCTTGCCCGGAGACAAATCCCTTGCATCTTTGACAATTGAAACGCCGTTAGCCATCCATCGTCCTACCTGTTTCATAACAGCTGCCTTGCCTTTGTAAATTAAAACATGGCAGTCTCGCCGTAGGCCATTGCGGAGTTTGAGGCGGATCGTGGGGATAAGCATGTTTGACGCCTCCGTGATATTGCAATTGCGAATAAGTTCGATGAAGAGCTGGTGAAGAATGGAAGCTGTGAAGTTATAGACAGTCGCATGTCTGCCCGTGCTTGTTGCTTGCTGGGCTAGGTCTGATAGAACACCGCCTTTCCGGGGTGGTTCAACTTCAGTAAGTGTGTATGAGAGTGCAACACGCTCGATGATACCATCTTCCTGCACTGCATTTGCGACCGTTGCCTTTATTATAAGTGTTCCGGATCCCCGAGGAGGGGCTTGCCACAACAGAACGATTTCGGACTTAGCATTGAAGCGCCGTGTGTTTATCGCAGTTCTTTTGCAGGTATGGCGTGCACCTAACGGCAGGTCGCGAGAGAATTGGCCGCTCCGGCGGCCACTCTCTTCTACGAATGTGTCGTTTATTGAATCTTTAACATAGGACCCGATGAAGAACTCAGTAATGGGATCAACACCGCGCAAGACAATCTGCAGGACCGCTCCACCATAGTACTGATCAACTTGCGTTGAACGTCCAAAACGATCAATTGAGGTAACACTTAACGTAAATCCCCCGGTTTCTTTGATGTCCGGGGCCGCCTGGATCGACAGATCTCGAAGCACACGCTCAGCATCACGCTGGTTTCTGCGTATTCCTTTCTCACGCTGGCGGCGTTCATGCTCATCTTCTTCGTCTTCACCATCAGTAAGCAGGTCCCAGGGGTCCTGGCGCTTTTCGACAAAATGTTCCGAAAGCTTATTCTGCTTGGGGGGCTCTAGGAGAGCCTTTGGTGGATCAGTGACGAGTGTGATTCGTGAAATCAGTCCCTCGGTCGACCACTGAATACGCACGGTGACCATCCTCACGTTTTGTGTTGCAGGTGCAACAGCATCCCAGAGCTTCACAGCTCGCTCGCCATAGTCAGACGAGCTTAAAACATATTTCCCAGATGGTGCGTAGGCAATGGAGACAACTGCTGATTCGTGGCCGTAAAAGATGTAATTTAAGTGGCCCTCAAGTGCATCAAATAGTCGGACAGTGCAATCAGCTGATGCTGAGCAAACTTGGCGCCCATCGGGCGAGAAACGTGCTGCGTAGACTACATCTGTGTGACCACGGATTTCTTTGCGAAGTGCACCGCTTCGTGCGTCCCATATCCTTACCGTCCTATCGGTCGAACAGGAGACTGCAAGACCAAGACCGCCACGCCTTGCGATAGAAAACCCGGGCGACAGATCGCAGTCACGCACAGCCTTACTATGACCCTCGAAGGTACGAACACATGTCCCGCTATCAAAGTCCCACAGCTTGAGGGTTGTGTCAGCAGACGCAGACAAGAAGCAATCGAGAGACTCCGACATCTTAAAGGCGTAGACCTGGCCTTTATGTCCGCAGTAATAGCGGAATAGTGCTGGCGAGTCTCGCCACCGCGAAAATTCCTTTAGAACGCTGTTGTGGTACGTAAAACCTTCCTCTTTTTGACGGGCTTCTTCTTTTATGCGTCTAATTTGCTCTTCCTTTGCTTGCCGCTGCTTATCGAGATGCTTCTTGATCAATCGCAGCCGGTTCCGTGATGGTAGCTCGTAGGCATTCCAAGAAAGCTGCTCTTCACTCTCCATCAAGTCACGCTCGGTTTCTTGGGCAAGTCGTTCCTGCAAGATCGAATCGTTTTTCATCTCTTCCATCTTTCTTCGCTGCCTGCCTTCGATGTACTCCTGGTAAATATTAAATCGTGACTTCTTTAGTATCGACTCGACCTTGTCTGGGTCATTAGGCTTCGACCTACTAAAAGCGCCAAGCTGACTCAGCATGTCTGAAGTTCGGGCGGCAATACGACCTCTAGGTCACTTCCCCATGAAATGATATGCGATGCCAAACAAGTTGTGTTGGACTGAGATGGCAACCACAGCTTGTACCGGTACCGTAGGTACCGTGGTACCTACGGTGCGGAGTTCATTAACCTGCAGCACTTTTGAAAACACAAGTTGAAGCGCTGACAACTTAAGCGCAGGGAACTTTTAGCGCTGACAACTTTTGCGCTGACTCGGACAACTTTTAGCGCAGAGGGTCCCCCGTTTATCTCTCAGCAACTTACTAGTAAGTTGGCCTAGGCCCTGGAAGTTAAGCAGCACCACAACCGTGACCGTCACGACAGGGATCGCGGTGACAGCCTGAGCCTGAGCCAGCGGCGGGTACTCACCCTAGCCGGACACGGTAAGATTCTGAGTGAATTTTATGTGAATTTATGCTGAATTACCCTGCGACACCGTGACTTTTAAATGTCCCGTGGAGACTGCGAAATTTATGGGGGGGTCGAGCACTTTGACGCCGTTAATTGCATTTTGGCTCAATCTGCCGTACAGCCGCGTGCCGACCGAATGGCGGGAAGTTTTTGCTGAGTCGCAGGTTCCGCATGCTGAAATAATGGGCTGTGCAAAGTTTGATGCAGTGCGGGCAGCCTCGCTCTAAGAAATCAGCTGCGATGTGACACGACGGGCCCTGGGAATCAATCATGCGTGGTCGAGAGTTTTCCCGGCCGGTCGGCAGGGCCCGCGCATCTGTGACCTTCACAGAAAGGAGACTGAGCCCGAGCGCCAGATGTTCTGGAGCAACAATGTGTGTCCCATCACCAGCGAGGGGATATGCCTGATGAAATAGAACACTAGGGCTGCAATAGGCTGCATCGACGGGTCACGAAGCCTTTTTGTTTTCTGAGCGTAACTGCATGCAATCGCTGGCTATAGCTTTGACTTCAGCTTTTCTATGACTCGATTCATGATTCCCTCTTCAGATTGCACTTTTGCTTTGATTTTCGAGGGCATCTTCGGACGAGTATCTACCATTGCAATTGTGTATGCATAACATTTCCCAGTCGATATTTCTACAACCCCAACTAAGTCTGCGGTCTGGCAGCGGGATTGAGCTGGTCTTGTAAGCTTTGCTGCAGAGACAATGATAGATAAATCGTCTAAGACTAATGCAACAAGCCAATCATACAGCAAATCAACAAGCTCCGAAATATTTAGATTGAAAATGGCACATATCGCTTTTTCACGATGCGCTTCGCATACTTCAGGTACCGCCTCGATGAGGACACGAGGGGAGCAGCGACAGATATTGGTGACTGCCTCAGCTCGTGCCGATAGCCTTCTTCCAACCAAACGGCGTTGCAAGAGGGCTTCAATGTCGCGGTCAGCGAGTTGAGATGTCGCCAGAATGATTGCAACACCATCAACGTCAAGATAGTCGAAGGTTTTCTGGGCACTTTTAAGTCGCTTAAGGATCTGCTCATTTGCGAGGGCAGTCGCAACTATTGCAGCGACCCTTGATGGATTTACAGGTCTGTGAGCACGGTGGCCCTCTCTGAAATAGCCAACAACAGGTCCTGTTGGATGGCTTAACCCCACCTCGACGGCGCGCTTCATGGAGTTCGCTTCACTAATGAAAAAAGCCTGGTACTCTGAGTCACACCTCGGTTTGAGCTTATATTCTTTTTCTGCTCTGGTGATTTGAATTCGGGGAATTCTTGCTTTTAACAGAACTCTTGATGGCTCAATGAGCCACGAACGAACTTTGTGTGCGTGCTTGAGCTTGAGCTCTACTGCGAAATGGGCACCTGTTGCAAGCTCCCCTGATCCAAGAGGGAGCCATCTTCGGGTCACGTCTGGGGTGCGCACACCGATACTTGGGGCGCTATAATGTCTCAGCCTGCCACGACCCTTATAACAAGTCTCACAGGCAAGCGCAGTTGACTTGGGGACTGCATTCACAATGGAGTAATTAGGCAAGAACTTGATGCCGAGGAAATCCTGACATTTTAAGTTTGCGCACGCGCAAGGATTAAAAATGGGCTCGGCAACTTCACCCGCGCAATCCATTTTTCAAACGCTATTTCGATCAACAACCTGTGCCTGGTCGAGCTCTGTTGCAGGCGCCAGACTTGCGAATCCCTTGTATTGCCGAACGCCGTGCATACATTACCCTCGCCAATTAAGTAGTAGTGAGTCGACATCTCGCAGCGATCCTCGCTGCCGGGCACTGCCTGGGCGAGTACCTAAGGTGCCGCCGTAGCTGGCTAAATGCCGGTTCCCATCCGACACTTCTAGACTCGGACCCCGGATCCTACTGGATGTATTCAGACGTACTTCAATTGCAGGCTTGCGGCTAGAGCCTAACTCCAGTCCTAACTCGACGATCCGACCTTGATAGTATGATCCTGTGGGATCTCTCCATATGGGTCAAGTATTTCATGGGGGTTCCTTGGCCCTGCGGTACCGTACCATGGTAGTATTTCATTTAAGTACCTGTACCTACCGTACCTACCGTAGGTACCTCGGTACCGTAGGTACCAGTACCGTGGTACCGGTACCTACCGTAGGTACGGTACCACGGTACCGTAGGTACGGTACGGTACCTACCTACGGTACCACGGTACCGTAGGTACCGCAGTACGGTACAGTACCTTGGAGGTACAGTAAAGCTGCGCAGGTAACGGGTGTGAGAACCACGGTATGCCCAAACAAGACAAGGGCCATGCGGCGTTGAAGAAAGTCACGACGCTGAGGCTCGAGCTTGACGACCAGGAGAAGTCTGCACTGCTCCTCCAGAGCGCAATTGACAGAGAGGTTGCGGCATGGTGGCAAGAGACTAATCAACTTAATGAGTTTGGCATCGCTTGTTTGGGGAAAACGTTCGAGCAGCATCAAGTCAAACTTGCCAATATTTTTCGTAATTTAGAGGTGCTTAAGATGTGGGTTTCTCGTCGCCGAGATTTCACAGGTTAAAATCCATGAGAAGCAGTACCTCACAGCAAGGGTCAAAAGTCTCCAGCGTGAAGCAAAGGTGCAACCAATCATAAGCTGGATTACAAGACGACACATCCGTTGTGCGCAGGCAAAAGAGGAAGGATCTCGATGCGCAGTGACCACAGCGCTGCGCCAGGGGGACAGCAGACTAACGATGAGAAAAATAGAGTAACAACGCGGAGTCTTTGCTGTTGATGTCCGTCACTCCTACATTAGGTGGGTGAAGGGTATGCCGCACCGGCGAGCAAACTACATTCTTTCAAAGACCCGATCAATCAGAAATTTGACGGTAAAGGGGCTCGAACCTGAGTTGGACCAACTAATGGAGGCACACCAGAGTGATCTCGTGAAGTTACACGCTGCCAAAGTTGCAATCAGAAGGAGAATCAGCGTGGCCTTGGATGGTGAGTTATTGCAGCGAAGGCTAATCCTGGTCGATGTAGTACGCAGGCAACATGCTCGTAGTGAATATCAAGAGCGTACACGCGTTGAACGATGCATGAAACTTGAGCAAGGGCTTTGTGGGTGGAGAAGACACACAGCCAACGACCATGCAACTACATCTTCAATGTCAAACCCTGTCCTTGGGGTACAAACAAAAACCACACTCATATGTGAACGTGTGCATGCTGAGCTGGTGAAGCTTCTGAATGCCAGACGTGCACAGCAAAATAGAGCTCGTACCCTGATGCATCTCCTGCTTGGCAAAGGGCAAAGCTATGTCGCTGATGTGAGAATTTCTGACCACATCACATGCATTTCAAACACAGCAAAAATGTGCGAAGTCAATTTGAACGAGACTATCACTGCCGACACAGAAAAACTTGTGGTACTTCGCGATTCCGCCATTGACGCCCTGATTCACCGTGCTGAGGCTTCGACTTTCTCCTGGGAACACAATGAGATACGTTTAACTAATACATTTTCCTCGATTCTCACAGCTAGTCACGAACTCGCAACCACGGATCTTCAAGCGTGTTGTAGTCAGTGGACTCGTAGGATATCAGCCATGCTCTTGGAGTTGCAGACTTTCCATACAAAGCTGCAGGCGCTTTGTACAGCACAAGTCACAGCGCAGTTGCGCTACGACCGAGCTAGATCCCAGGCCACTGGCCCATGTGAAAGCGCAATGCACAAATCGAAAATTATGAAAGCTAGTAATACCCAGAGGAATGATACTTACGCTACCTTACTTGGGGATCTCGATGGTGAATATGAAGCGGCAGAAGCAGCAAAAGATGCCACTACTGTCAACCTCGAAAACATCCGTGCTGTTCATACTTCCACACAAGAGGGGTGCTTTAGAGTCCACGAGAATACCCTTGCGGCGAGGAACGAGGAAGTAAAACGCAGTTTGAGTACCAATACGGAGAAGATGGCCAAACTAGAACTGGCTACTCAAATTGAGTTAGCACGCTACGCTCATCTTAGCAAACTCATAGCATGCTACAAGACGGGAAAACGTACCTTTGATTGAAATGCTATATATTTATATATTTGGGACAAGCTAGTCGTGGCACCGCATCAAGCAGTGCCATGATTCTTAGCAGTAGTCGTCCCATCAACAAGTCCGAGGCTGTTGACTCGCAGCGAGAAACACCCGGTAGCAGCCGCCTGGCCAGGGTTACATTTCAACGCCGGTGCTTCTACCATGGCCTGAATGGCGACAGACCCAAGTCCAAGTAGCGGACCAGTCGCGCGACAGCCTGCACGGACCCTGCTGACCCGAGAGCAGCAGGGGGGAAGCCAGACCAGGATTGCTCCGAGTGCAAGGCAACTTGAAATACAAGCGTGGCCTATAAATATTATATAATAAATTATGATAAAGGAAGGAAGGAACCCCAAAAAAGGAACAAGCTCCTAAGATCCTTCTCCCGGCCCTGCTCGGTCCGAGTCAGGATGCCTGTATATTATTTAGGGGAGGCCCGGGCCCCCAACCAAATGACCGATGTTTTCAACATACCCACACGACACGATCCGGTCCATCAAGACACATTCAGTACCTGGCTTCCCCCACCCGGTCCGGGCCTCCCGGGGCCTAGACTGGCCCCCTCCGTCCGCGCTTCACTCAAGTTGCCCGAACAGGCTCGTGCTCTAACTCGACGATCTGGCATGCCCCTAGTTTAAAGATCAAACCAGGGGGAGTTTTAAAAACTGGTCACGGTGAGATTATCCTAAGACCCCCCTAGGACACCCCTCCCTTGGGCGTGTGCCCCCCAAACCCGATCGGAATGGACTATAGTTATTCCGAGACCCCCCTAGGCGAGCGGATGGGCGCAAGCTGCCCGTCGGGTCTTTTGATACGTGCAGGTGCGTCGAGGCCACTACTTAGGCATGACGCCGTCGGCCCGGAGGCCCCGCGCTAATCCCGCGCAAGGGGCGGGTCTCTACAACTAGGCGTCTGGTGCGCGGGCAAGTCGAGTCTCAGAGGCACACGTACCCCTCTAGAACGTGACCGAAACGGATAAGCGAAACGATTAGGCTTGGAAATTTTAGTGGCCTGCTAAGGTCGCGCCAGTGGCGTTTCGTGCCGCGCCAGGCGACCTATCTGGCAGCCAATCGGGTACCCGGCCGCGCCCACGCACTCACTCCCACGCCATAGGTACCCAAGGGCCCCTGGGAGGCCAAGTTATCAGCATAGAAGCGAGTTTTGTTTCACGCCTTGAGCGAGGCCCAGTTGTCCATCTACTTGGAGAATCGCAACCATCGGTTGATGTATGAACGATCAAGTTGCAGGTCCATTGCGCGAGCAATCGGCAGGTAGGCCTCGCGCATAACATCATAATCACTTTTGCTTAAAGAAAAACAGGAACAGGAGCGGCTACAGCAGCTTATTCGCACTTTTAATCTGAATTGAGTTTTGGCTGCCGCGAGCATCATGGCATCGCCAAAATATGTTTGCGGGCCATATACTTCATCTGAATGCACGTTATTTGTATAACCTTGGGCGCTATTGGTATGAGTTACATTTACCGAGCCTTTAACAATAAAATGAAACTCGCGTGCTGTGATCCTCGCAGAGTTGATAATTTGGCCATCAGAATAGTTGACTGGCCTCAGGCGCATCATGATTATGGCCGCAGAGCCCATATGTTGACTTTCAATGACAGAGAGTGAGGGGAGGTAGGGCAGGATTGTGCGATAGACATAAACTACAGACGGGGTGCGAATATGCGGTGGGAGCATTCCAGTAATGCTTTTTTCATCAAATACACCGCAAACCAGAAGGAAATGGTGATGATTACGGCGCACACGGAGGAGGAGGTCCGAAGCCGGAGATATATCCTGAATCTCTGAAATGAAATCAGCGAGATAACTTTTTTCAGCTAAGAGACACCTTTTTGCCTGATCAAGATTCGTCACTATGCCAACAAGGATCCCGATGACATACGCAAAAATCATTGTACCGAGGACCTGGGAAACTATGGTGACTAAAAGGCTATTTTCATTATCTAAAGATGGCGTCACATCTCCATATCCGACTGTAGTCATCGTGGCAAAAGCCCAGTATATGATAGTCAAATACTGTGTAGGTCGCTCTTTGGCTTGACGCATTCGCCTGGCTGCTCGAAAGAAAATGCACGTCAAGGCATGCGCAACTGCGCCCATGACAATAAGGGGCTTGAGCAGCTTTAAGATGGAGGGGTTCATCCCAAGATTATCTTCAACATGCTCAGCGAGCTCTCCAAGTTTGAGCTTCTGCTGAATTTTGATCAATCGCACAAGGCGCATTGCACGGAATAATTTAATTGCGCGCAATCCTTCATTCCTTTCGTTCAAAACACAATTGACCTACTCGGGAGGCACATTATTTTGTAACTTGGTTCACGCTGCCATATTGACCAACTTATCTATGGGGACTGTCGATACCAGGTCAATTACTAACCATCTGGAGGCATACTTCCGGGCAATGAGTACCCGTGAGTGCTCTAACGTGTGTGTGCGTTCATCAAAATATGCGGTCTGGAATGAAAGTATCATATCCAAGCCAAAGCAAAGGTCGATGCAATAATCGATACCTGCTGGGATTTCTAGGGGAAAACAACTTATTGAAGCAAGACGCAGTTAGCACTCATCCAGATATTTTTTGGCCGTGAGCATGGTCGCTCTATGATTTCAAAGCAGACGGTGTAGGTGATTGCAACTATAGAGTAGATGATAAATAAACATACAATCGCGTCCCATATCATTTTTGCTGTATGATCTGGGTGAATAATCTTATGCTCACACCAAAGCGTATGTGATGACATATGCAGGGGCGGTCCACCGCCACTTTCAAAGTCAAGGCCAGATTCATCAATTCGCTTGCATCCTGGAGGAGTGACGCCATAGGTACCTGCATCCTCACATGCCACTTTGATGTCTTCTTGGTTTGGAGTATGTGACAGCCCATTTAGCTTGGAGCGGCGATTGCATAGTTGTTGGTGGGCCTCAGAGGCAACCTGCATCAGGTAATCGCGGGTAGTGTCGTGACCTTTTATGGCCTCCACGAAGTCTTCGTTCTTGATAGAATATAGGCATGCAGTTTGCCGTACATAAGCTGAAAAGAGATGACTGAAAGTAAGCAGCATGGTAATGTCACCTAGGACCTGGCCTGCACTGTAGGTGCCACCAAAGATTCCGGTTGGAAATATTCCCGTATAATTAGTTGCCGCCACATCACCTTCAGTACACGTTAGTGTAGTCAATAAGATAGACACCAAACCAGAGCTTATCATAAACAGGTGTGTTCCAACTGAGCCCTCATAGAATATAAACTCGCCTTCGTTGGCAGTGCATGGAAAAAGCTTCGGGGCAACTACGACAACAAAGCCAGAATCTGCGCACCGGAGAAATTCAATGCTACAAATCAGATCACCGCAACATGCATTCACCAAGTCGACGACGGTTGATGTTGGGAGTATCTCCAGCATAGCCACCATGTCAAAAGTCCCATCTATAGAGTGGATACTTTTAAAGTGTTTTTTAATTTGAGCTGCGAGTACTGGGGGATACTGGCGGTCATATATATATTCTTTGACTGCATCCATCTTTTCATTGTACATGCTTGATGAGAGATCGAGATCTTCGAGGATTGACGTCACACCACCAATAATGTAACCAAAGCATGCGCCACCCACTATCATCGCAAACATTGCTACGAGTCTTTCCGTGTTATTTACAATCATGATATCTCCATAACCAACCGTCGTCATAGTTGTAAAAGCCCAGTAGAGTGCGACAAAGTACTTGAAGCGAGTTGTTTCACGAGGGAGAGAGTTGGCATTAATCCAATGTCTCACACGCTTTGAGTCACCCTGCTGGTGTTGAAGAACCACAAGCCAATACCAAACCTAAGCAATATTATGTCTGACGAAGCTTGGTGTCAGCCCTGAGACATACGCAAGACAGCATGTGTGCTATTACAAAAAGAGTGAGCAGCATACGAATAGCGGAGACAACACCAGGTTGAGAGAAAATAGGGGGCTCATCAGTGGGATCATTCTTCTTACTCCTGAGTTTCATGAGGCGCGTTAGCTTAAAAAGCTTCGATAGACGAATCAGGCGGACGAACTTGGTGATCTTGGTAAATGTGTCCTTCACATCGCAAAAACGCAAAATGTATGGTAGCAATGTAGAAATAAAGTCGACTTGAAAGTCATATAGCAGATAATGCTTGCGGATCATCCAAGGGTCTCCTACCAGAGCCCCAGTTGGAACTCGATAGGCAGTGAAGCATGAGATGAACATATCTATTACAAAGACCAAGTCAACAGCAAGGTCAGTGCTATATCTAATGCATGCTCGCCATGGCTTATCTGATAGATGAATAGAGGCAATTTGACAACTTGCCTCAGCATTGAAGCCCATTGAAAAAGGCATTGTCATGCTTAGATAGACAACACAAGCACAAACAAACGCATCCCAGTGAATTTTCCGTCGGTCCGACGGATTTATAATTCCGTAAGGGAGGTCATTGAGTTCTTCATCCTCCTCCTCGCCCCACCAAGAATCTTTTTCATGTGCGGTAGCGTAAGGTGCTGAACGACTGATGGGTCTCTTCAGTATGCAACTCTTGGCAAGTAGGTCACACCAAATTGATGATGACTGGTCATGATACGTTCTGATGGTATTGTCCACAGCTGGGCCATTTGTTGACTACGGATGAAAAAAATGGAATTAGTCATTTTTAATTGGCACCTGCCGAGGCATTCGGAGAACGATTCGACCAATGCATGAGGGATGCGGATACATGAGCAAGGTACCATGTTTCATCAAGCGGCCAGTCAAGGCTCGTCATCACCTACCGCAGAAGATACCGTGCGCTGAGTCCCCGTAATTAATCTATCGCAGGTACCTACTGCGGTAGGGCACAGTAGGTACTTGATCTTTCAAGTATATGCTGCATTGCTGGACGCAGCTGGAGTACTCTCTGGAAGCAGACCTGCCGACCGCCCGCTGGTTGCGGGAAATCCCACCCTCAGGCTACTAGTCACGGTCACGGTAGTCACGGTACCAGGCCCCGGCCGCCCGGGCCCGGGCCCGGGGACCTTCAAAGTTCCCGGGCCCCCTTCAAGTTATCATCCACATACCACCTACGTTCAAGTGTAATTATGACACTTCCTCATATTACACCACATAAAATGCTAATCCCCCACGGGGACCCTTCTATGACCTCAGTCGCCATACCCGCTGGAACCGTGACGCCGGCAGTGCCATGCTGCCGGCCTACCGTCTTCCACACTGGTAATGTTTCCCCAAGTCAGATACCGACGCGCACGCATCTCCGGGTCACAGAGCTCGTCACGGTCACAGTGACGGTCACGCCGTCACGGACGGCTCGTCACTGGCACTGTCACCGTGACTGCCAGCCTAACCATGGGCTGCCAGTGCGACAGTCACGGTGCACCTCGACCGTGTCCTCCCCCTACCTAGCGTGCCTACGAGAAGAGGCTAAGAGCGGTCGAGCTCTAGAAGGCCAGGGCTCTTTGCCAGTGCGAATCATGATGCAAGGCCGGTATTTTGTCCTATTTATCGCACTCTTCGCCAATTGATTTATCTTACCCGCGACCTTTTTTCTTCTCGAAGGCCGCCATCGAGGTGGGCGTTGAGACGCTCGGTTGTAGAATTACTACAAGTCTATGGCCCGGCGTAGACGTCAAGGTAGATTCACCAGTACACGTCCGCCGCGGCTCAGCGAAGCATGTCTCCTGACCAAGCCGGCGCACCCGTGCGCGCCATGTACTGTATTGAGGCGTCGCACAACGCGCTCGTTCATTCGTGTTTGCGGTCGGTGCCGCGCCCCACCACTTTTTTATGGACTTTGTTTTGCAGCCGCTAAACTCACCTCTATCGGCCTGGGTGGGAATTATGAGACTGCAAGAATGATATCAGCGGTGGTCGGTGGTCAGCACTGGCACCCGAGTTACGACGAGCGCTGGTAATGCTGGTGCCGGGATGGAGTGAATGGGGTCCGGCTGGGTCGGGGAGAACATGCTCGACCTTTTTCTCACTTACAGCAACGGGGATTGGCTCTTCCTCTATGCAGGCAAAGTCGGCCTCTATAGTTGTTGCAGATTCATCCTTAGTCATCGCTGTTTCTCTAGCGGAGTGAGTGTCTCTTTCGGCGGCGGCCGTCGGTGACCTGGTTTCTGAACTTGCAAATTCAAGCTTCGATGGAACTCCAACTGTCGCCATCATGGACTCGACTCTGTCAAGGCGTGATCCCAGCGTGCTGTCGCCATGCTCACGCTCCATTGATATCTTCATCAATTTGTTATTGTACTTTTCGAGCATGATTGTAATTTGTGTGCTCAGTTGCTTGATAGAGCTTTCTGAAGATGATGCTTGCTTTGATAGGATTTCCAGAGCCAAAGCATCTGCTTTGCCTTGAAGCATTAGCAGCAAGTCATCCCTTTGCACAGCGTTGTTCAGCTGTGTAAGCCCATTTGGGCCTAGCTGGCGAGTGGCTTTTACCACCTCTGATATTTGCGCCCCAAGTTGCACTCGCCTAAGATGATGATTCACGAGGATTATAACATACACACGCACAATTCTTCTAGTTCAGCGCGCTCTGCTTTTGTATTCTTGAGGTCACTGGCAAACGACTCAATACGATCTATGCACGCCTTGAAATTTGCCTCATCATTTTTAACAGAACGCAACGCAAGTTGAAGGTGTGAAACTAGATCATCGTGATTAGACTGTATCAGTCTTCTTACTTCCGCCTCGCAAGTCTTCTCATCTAGCTCATTTTGGTGATCTTCTAGCTGAGATAGAATCAAATCCTGGTTACGACGGATGTCCATTAAATCAACGTCCATATTGGAATCTAGGAACTGTTGTATCTCATCTAATTGTTGCCTGTTATTTGCTGCAAGCACTTCGGTGTCTTTTGAGGCTTTTAGCTCTATTTTATCTGCCTGGAGAGCCGCAGTGCGTCGCTGAAGTTCAAGACTGCGCCTTATGTCATGATAGGTAGTGCAGATCAAGGAGAGCGCACTAGTCAGAGACATTTCGACTTCGTGTTCATCTTTGCCTTCACTAGTAGTTAACTGCTCTTCGCCTGTATTTGGTGCATTTGCAAGTTTAGGTACACTCATCACAACTTGTTTTGAAACAGAAACTTGGTCTGAGCCAATATACAACTCTTTTGAGAGGTGGCACAGCCTGTCTTGTAGTGTCAATATAGAGCGGTCTTGCTCATCAAGTTCACCTAGACAGATTCATTTCAGTCGTGCATCTAGCACAAAAGCATGCAAGTTGTGAAACCTCTGAATGCGCCAAGCCGCTGCTCAAGGGCAGATGCTTCCAAAACTCTCGTAGCCGTCAATTGAGCTCTCCACCGCTGCACATCTTGAAACTCAGCTTCATGTTGCCTTTGCTGCTGCTCCAATGACGTCAATTTATGCGTTTGTTTCCAAAGTCGGGCGAGTTGCTCTTCTGTGCTTAGTAAGCTGTTATTAACTTCAGCAAACAAGTTTTCGTGCTGCTCGAAGCAGCTTTCAAGCTTCCCGACGGTTCCCATCACCTACATATAATATCATTGCAAATATTTTTGAACTGAATGCCATTACTTGCGCCTGCTGTGCCGCCAAGATATCTAAGTCAGCGACGAGCGAGTTGCATCCTTCACTGATCTCTCTAAGATTGATGTTGTGCTGCCGAATCGATTTCAGCATATCGGCTTTCGCCACTACTGGCTTTTCTGTCCTTGAGCATCCTTCTAAAGTTCTAGTCAACTCGGCCAGTGTGCATTCCATCTTAAACACTTCGGCTGGATATGCCATATGGATCTATTTAGGCACTGCGGTAATTTTAGCAGGTAAAATGGATACAATGATCTTACTTGTAGTACAACGACTCGAAATTCAGGCTGGCTCGCCCCAGGGCTGTTCCGAACCTATATAAGGCTGACTCACGTCTCTCAGCTCAGCTATGAGCAGTCACGGTATGTATCTGGCCATAGTACTACTTAATGGCTCGCTACAAGACACTGTACTTATACTTGCTCCTGTCCAACGCTCCGATAGCGAGAGCTCAGGACAAACGAGCAAGACCTTTTGGCCCTCCCACCCTCCTTTGGTTTAGTGCGGGGGCGCGTGGTCCGGGGGCCCCGGGGGTTGGCGTCCGAGTCCGTCGTGACAACGGCCTCCTTTCCACTAATAAATCCCCCAACTTTACCTTAGCTTCACTATCCCAGTAATTTCAACTATATCTTGAATACCCGGTTAGGGTGGGTTTAATGATCTGGTTTAATGAATGCGGTAAGGCGAGCTGCTACTACGACATGGGATCTCAAGGGGACTCGCATAAAATCAAGTTAGAGTTGAGTTGCTAATTTCTTGCCAAGTTCAATTGCTTTAGGCGATCACGGCAATACTATGCATTTCTACGCAACTTTCGCGCCGGGTCAGAATTTAAGCGTGCAGCTGTGTAAAAATAATACACGGGCAGAAGATACCAAGCAGCTTTAGGTACCGCGAAATTCTTGGACGCCATTATCGGTTTTTTTTTGCGGCGCCAGACAAATCAAGCCATTTATAATCTCCGATGCAGGCGCCAGGATAATTCAATCACCATAGAGCTTGCCGATATTGCCTCATTCAACGCCGAGTTGTTGACATCGCTACAACAACATCCGGATGAACAGTTGCCTCTGCTCGAAGCAGCGGCGCGAGATGCATCAGAGATATCGATGATGCAATCTCAGGATTGCAAGAAAAACGGTGTCTATAGCAATTCCGCCCATTACGTTGGACCCACAGGCAAAAGCACATCTGAGCCGATACGCAATAGCGTAGTGGATATGCAAATAATATTACACTCTCCACAACTACCAACAGCGTTGCGCTCTTTGACAGCAGACCACGTTGGCCGACTTCTGAAGATTTCTGGCATAATCGTCAGCATGTACCCGTGTCACCAGAAAGCAACAGGACACATGATAATTTCCGAATGGAAGACATGCCTAGGTGCATCTAAGGTCAAACCAAAATCCACACAAGTTGTGATGAAGTGACACACCCGTGTACTCCCGAATTCAAGAAGACAGCGAACACAGGTGCACACGCTGTGGCAAGTACACAAAGATTGAGAACGCTAACTTAAATTCTAGCATACCGCAGCGCTGCGAGGGAAGCAATGAAGCAGGAATTGATTGTGGTCCTACTCCGTTTGTCATCTGCCCTGATGACTGCATGTGAGCACATAAGTCTTCGCCTCATCTGACAGCAATTTTTACCTAGGTACGTGGATCAGCAGTCGTTGAAGTTGCAAGAATTACCTGATGCTGTGCCTGCAGGAGAAATGCCACGGTCAATGTTGTTAATTGTCGAACGTGGGTTGGTGGACATGGTTTCACCAGGTGCGCGAATATCAGTACTGGGTGTACTATCGCTGCTCTCCGAACGAACAGACAATCTTCAGAAACCTGAAGCGACTGTAGCTGCGATCCGCATGCCATATTTTAAGGTCGTCGGGATTGAATTCGATACCAACGATCATGGAGTCAAGGTATTGCGCTACTCGCCAGCCGAAGAAGAATTTTTTTTGACACTATCCAGGAGGCCAGACATCTATACGTTACTTTCGTCGTCGATTGCCCCCAGCATTCAAGGGGACTACACTGTAGATATTAAAAAAGCACTTGCATGTCAACTCATGGGAGGGTGCCAAAAGTCACTGACTGACGGCACAAAGCTTCGTGGTGACATCAATCTCCTGCTTCTTGGAGACCCATCAACAGCGAAATCTCAGTTCTTGAAATTTGTAGAGAAGGTAGCGCCAGTGGGAGTCTATACTTCTGGCAAAGGGTCCTCGGCCGCAGGCTTAACAGCATCAGTAATTCGTGACACTAAAAGCAAGGAGTTCTTTCTGGAGGGTGGGGCAATGGTTCTTGCGGATGGAGGCATATGTTGCATAGATGAGTTTGACAAGATGCGCGAAATGGATCGTGTTGCTATTCACGAAGCCATGGAGCAACAAACAATATCCATAGCCAAAGCAGGAATAACAACCGTTCTGAATTCCCGCACATCTGTGCTTGCTGCAGCCAATCCAGTTTATGGATGCTACGACGATTTTCGAGCTCCAGGAGAAAATATTGACATGATGTCTACTATTCTTTCTCGCTTTGATTGTATTTTTTTAGTCCGTGACATTCGTGATGAGGGCCGCGATATCTGCATAGCCAAGCACGTCATGGGTGTCCATACAACAGCTTCAGATTCTACAAGCCCGATGGTGACATCACATATTAATGATGCGCGTGCAGAGGATATGTTGGAGCTCGATGTATTAAAAAAATACGTATCGTACTGCCGCCTCACATGCTCACCACGACTGGACCCTGCAACTGCCGTCTAAGCAGTGAAGAATGATTGCATAAAAGAATAGGACCTGCCAACGTTTAGGCTCTTCTTGCTTCGGAATATGTTTTGATTCGCACATCGGTCAAGCAAAGAGCCCTCCACATCAATAGGCAAGGACGACAAACGGTTCACACCGGCGTATAAATATTAATACTCACGACAAAATATGTATAATCTGCGGTGGGCTGCAGGTCCCTATTACCGTAAGGCAACTGGAGGCTCTTGTGCGACTTTCAGAATCACTGGCAAAGATGCGGCTCAGATCCCAAGTTCACGCTGAGGATGTGCGTGAGGCTTTGCGACTCTTCAGAACTTCAACATTGGCAGCTGCGTCAGCGGGAACTCCAGCTGGACAGCTCCAGTCATTGGGCGATGAACAACGTGCCAGGATCCAGAATGCAGAAAACTTCCTAAAGCAGCGCGTACCCATAGGCGCCAACGCTAGCAGTCTGCGCCTCATAGAAGAGGGTGTCTTGCTTGGGCATTCAGATTCTTCACTTAGACAGGCCATAATAATTATGAAGCACCGAAGTGAGCTAGCTGAGTTCAACAAGGGCTTGCGTGTTCGAAGGGTGAGATGACAACGCATTATTAGCGCGGACATGTTGAAAAATCTCACACTTAAATACGCAAGCACCCTTGAATACGCATTATTAGCCCTACTCTTGACTCAGGCTTGGACTCTCGGAACTCATCGAGGGGTGGGGTTGGACCTGGCGACTCAACTAGGTGAACTGGATCTAAAAGACCCATCGCATGGCCAGATATAGGGCCATGCGCATCACCGTGACGGTCGCCGGGCCGTTGCCATAGGGACCGCCGCTGCTGGTTAATTCTTTAGATTTCTGTGATGGGGCCACTATGTGTAGTCCTCCATCCTCGATTGATGATGATTAAGATGATAAAATAGTTATGTCCATTTTTACACCAAAATGACCTGTTTTTACTCTAATCTGCAAGATTTTCGCTCTAAGACGAGCGAAAATTTTCAGACCAGAGAAAACACATTTCGTTGATAAAAATGGACCTAACTATGCGCCCCTTTTTCCCATGACGGCAAACTGTATCGCATTCGTCGTTACGGGCACTGCCGATGATTTTCAGTTCAAGTTTCGTAAAGAAACTTAAACTTAGGGCCTAGATGGCCCAGGGCCGCGACCTGTCGAGTATAGACCACGACTCCTCCGCGCCGAGAAATTAGGGTAAACCCGAATTTACGGCGCAAAGGTACCTAGACGTGTTAGCGGCTCGGGAGCCGTGGTCTAAACGCGACAGGGCCGCGACTGGAATTAGCAAACTTAAAATTCCACAGTACCGCGGAATCAGCAAACTGTGTGTGGAGATATTTTGCCGGCCAGTCACAGTACCTGCGGTACCGTAGGTACCACGGTACCTACGGTACTTGTACTTGTTCACAAGCGTCATTATCAAGTTGGCACCATGCATCGCAACGATTCGTCTGTGGATGAAGATAAGACCCTTTTTAACTCATTCCTCGAGTCGAAATGCGGAAGCAACTACATTGCCAGACTACGCAGCTCGTTTGGCACTAAGCCATTTCGTATGCTTGTGGATTTGAACGACATCCGGAAATTTGACGCAAATCTGGTCTCCCGGCTTTTGCGGCGGCCGTCAAGCTTCATCACGTCGTGGACCGAAGTTGCTGCTAGTAAGATTCAACCTGTAGCTGTAGAGAGTGCCGCAAGCGCCGCAACGCCGCAAATTTATATTGGTTTCACGGGAGCATTTGGAGCGCACCAGCTCTCTCCCCGTGATTTACGCTCAACCCATTTGGGCACGCTTGTTTGTGTGGAGGGCGTAGTAACGCGCTGTTCGGTATCCCAAACAAAAATTGTGCGCTCCGTGCATTGGTCAGCGACAACTGGCCAACTCACATCGCGTGAGCATCCAGATGTTACAGGATTTGATATTGACTGCGTTTCCACTAATCATGATAGACGTCTTGGTCAGTCAAGTTCTGAATTGGACGAGGCTTCGCATGAGATAGAATATGGGCTCAGTGTTTACAAGGACCATCAAATATTGACTATTCAAGAGGCACCCGAATGTGCACCCCTTGGCCAACTTCCGCGCTCAGTATTAAAAATAGCGTCACAATTAATATTGTTTGTATTCGCAAAAAGCACGGCAACTAATCGTCAGGTGGACGTTTTCATTGAAAATGATCTTGTGGATTCGGTGAAGCCAGGCGACCGCGTTAGGTGTGCGGGGGTTTATCGTGCTCTTATACATAATCTTCTCGTCTTTCCTCGAGTATCTAGAACTGCGGTGCTGGCAAATTCGCTCACGAAGCGTGCTAGTGAAGATGTTACACTCAGCCTTAACTTAGGCGACATTGAAAATATCAAAGCCATAGTAAGTTCAATTCCACAGGTGTCTCCTTGCTGAAAGTCTGTAATTCCACAGGCCTTAGGACTTGAACGCTCTTCAGGATTTGGCTCTACATTAAGTGCTCTTAGTGTCGCGTTTGCACCGTCTATACATGGCCATGATATTATAAAGCGAGCTTTGGTGCTACAGCTCGCCAGATGCAGCGTTCGTGAGATTGCCTATACTTCATGTATCTCTGTTACACTTATAGGTTGGCGGTACTGAAAAGGTCCTGATAAATGGCTCTAGACTTCGTGGCGATATCAACGTATTGCTCGTTGGCGATCCATCGACAGCAAAGAGTCAGCTACTACGAGCAGCTATGCGCTTAGCGCCACTAGCTGTCAGTCCGGCTTAGAGTAGAGCAACTCACGCTTTTTTGATATGTTTAAATAGGTACCACAGGACGCGGCTCTTCGGGCGTTGGACTAACGGCAGCAGTTGTGAATGACCAGGAGACAGGAGATCGTCGCCTCGAGGCAGGCGCGACGGTTCTTGCCGATCGTGGTATGGTCTGTATCGATGAGTTTGACAAAATGTCGACAGGTAACTTAGTTGTTGATTCAATTCCTTGTTAGCTTTGAGGACACAGGGGATCGTGTTGCCATACACGAGGTCATGGAGCAGCAGACTGTGACTTTGGCCAAGGCAGGGGTGCATGCTTCCTTAAATGCTCGATGTGCTGTTCTTGCTGCAGCTAACCCAGTTTATGGACATTATGATACTGACCGACGACCCCAAGACAACATTGGACTGTGCACCTACTTGAGTCTACAACTATATTTCGTCACTCAGCTCATGTACAGGCCGGACTCCCTGCTTTCACGGTTTGACCTCCTGTTCATTCTTCTTGATACCATTGATAATGAGTCGGACAGACGGGTTGCAGATCACGTCCTTCATTCACACCAATTTCGCTCTGACTCAGGTGCAGGAAGGGTTAAAACTGGTTTGTATACTTGCGCTGTAGGTAGCGAACACCCCCCCCCCCACAGGTACGGCAATTACAATGGAATCAAATTTTCAGCCTGCCAGCCAGGCCCCATTTAATGATACTACTTCACACTCCCGGCATCCAACACACCAGGCACCACCGGATGAGCCCGCGCAGTCCTCTGCTGAAGATGCTACGCTAAATCCGGGTTTTGTTCGACGATTCATTTACTTTGCGCGTCATCTTACTAATCCAGTATTGAACGAGAGTGCTTGCCAGAGTATTGCTAGTGCGTATGCCGATCTACGGGCCAAGGCTGATGAGCGCACATTGCCGGTCTCGATACAGTGCCTGTCTTATTTCTTTTTCTTCAGAAACTTGAGATTAGCTGATTTAGGTCACTGCGAGATGCCTGGAGTCTCTGGTACGACTTTCAACCGCACATGCAAAGGTGCGACTATCAAGGACGATAGACGAAAGAGATTGTGCCACCGCACTTGAGCTACTTTCGCGTCACGCGGCGTCGCAAACTTGTGCACATTGATGAAGCGCTCAACATATAGCCCCTGTAGCTTCGCTATGTACGGCGTGTCAAGACGCAACCATTTGCAGCCAGAACCTGGATGCGATTCATCTTCAACATTAAATGATATGAAGGTGAATGCCAGTTGAACTTGCACTGTTTGCGCCGCATGCCTGCTTTTTAGGCAACTGGTTTCAAACGATCTTGTCCAGCCGATCCAGGCCAAAGAACCCAAAAGGCCCACAAGGCCACTGGCAATCCTGAACGCTCGAACTTTGTGATTCAAATTTTTGCTGGCCTTCAGTCAGCACATGGCGAGAATGCAAGACTTTCTATCACTGAGCTCGCAAATAGAGCAAATTCATCGCTGCCTGAAGATTCTCCGCCTTTTGATATCCCTGAAATCGAATTAATACTTCGCAACCAACAGAATGAGAATCGTTTAATGTATGATGAGACCAATGGTACGATTACTTGATCAACCCTAGAATCCTGAAACAGCAACACAATTTGGTAGGCCAGATCCACCCGCTCTAGCCACATTTGCCTCTCCTCTCCCAAGCCATATAGAGTTGTTGCCATTTATCACTTTCACAATAGTACAAATAAAACTACAGCATCGGTTGAAGATCCCATGGGACTAGGCAGAGGAAGGGGTATTTACTAACCCTAGACGGCCACACAGACTTCAAAATTTAATAAAGCCACGAATACCAGAAACAATGTTCCACGAGCTGGAGCTTCACGATTGCCTGAGGCACTGAGGGGGATACAGCCCATGTCCGTGATTATTTTAAGCTGTGCCTTGTAGCTTTGTGTTTCCTTAAAAAGATCGACGATACCCATTTTCAAGGTTGCACTTGTCATAAAATAGGAGACAACATAGGCTGGCGGCTCTTTTGTGCAGATGGGCCAGGCGCATCATCCTCATGGCATGTTCCTAAACTTCGATGAGCTTTAGACTAACGGCATTGATCTATTCTAGCATGCGCTGTGGCGTCCCCGCCGCGCTTGCGCTCAGATGTAAAGGCCAAAACGGCCATGACGGCAGCACTATCCGAATGGTCCCTGTTGGTTGTCTGTACGGAGGCTTCGAACTAGCAACTACCAGGCATCCAGGACCGAGGCACCTGAATTAAAGGACTTACTCAAGCGCCCGTGTCTCGGTATTGTGTGCTCTTCAAGCAACGCTTAACCTCGCAGCGTGCTTCGCTCTCGGTACGATCGCAACTTGGCTAAGGCAGCGACGGTGCCTCAGTGCCACCCGTGGGGCGCATGGGTGAGTTGGGGTGCCGGCACCGAACCAGGGGCTGGAGAATAGCAGGGGAATGGAAGGGGTCAAGATTTTGATGGTCAACAACGCACACATACGTAGCCTGCTTACAACAGGAAAGGGTCCCAAAGCTAGGATCTGACGATTTTAGCGGCCTGTGAACCGTCACGCGCCGAAACTGGGCCACCTAAACGTCGCCAGTGGTTCGTGCTACGCCGCACAAGCTTTTAGCATTCCCCTGAGCTCAACGGTAGCGTTTCCAGCCCACGAGACCTTTATTTGAGGGCCCCGGGAGACCAAATACCAGCGTCATGTTCAGGCTGAGCTTCGTTTGATGATGCTTTCGAGCTAGTGCCACAGAGCCGATTACATCTGGGGCCCGGGAGAGTAACTTGAATAAATAAATCGACTCAGCCGGGGCATAATGGAAGCAAGGAACTCTGGGGATTGATCCAGCTCGGAGAGTTACGTCGATTTCCTGTCTCAGACTACACCGACTACAAACCGACTACATAGACCTCTGAGGCACCGGTCGCAGGTGTTACCCCACCGCGGTCGACCGTCACGGTGCCAACCCCGGGGCTGAATGGCGGCGCTGCGGGGTTGGAGAACTCCGTACGGGCTCAGACCCAACCGAGGGATTATGGGCGAGGTCCGAAGCGGCCGAACTACTACGGGGGCGATTTTGACCTTGCATCCCGCGCAGCGGCGGTCGCCGAGAGACCGTGACAGCCTGAGTAATCAATCTGTTTTCTTTATGATAAGGCCACTCACCTACGCCTCAAGGACCACTCCGGTCACATGTCTCGTATCCCCGTGCGGGATACTAGACATCGGGCGCTAGGTCGGCCGGCCTCGGGCCCTAGGGAGCCCCTAGTGCGATTTGAGCCTGAGGCGGGCTGTTAACTTGAGTCACGGTCGTTGGCCTCGTGTGTCGCACCTGAGGGCAGCCAGGCCCCAAGCTCGCGGGTACAGCTAGCTCTACCGGCTGGCTCCTCGTCGCCGCGCGCTTGGGGCCTGGCTGCCCTCAGATGCGATGCACGAAGCCAACGACTCAAAGTTACAGCCTCAAATTGCACTAGGGGCTGCCTAGTTGTTAGCCTGTGAGCTTTGTGAGCTTGAACATGGCAATGAGGCGTTCTCGGCGAACCGAGGCGGTATGCCTCCTCTGGCTGAGCCCGACGCTCGCACTCACGCCCGCCGCGCCTGCGCGGCGCCCGCACGCCGCGCGCTTGGCCGCGGCGCTCGCCGGGCCGCCTCAGGCGATGGAGACGGGCCCGCGGCCGGCCGTAACCATTGAGGACGCCGGCGGCATCGACCCAACTCCGTTGATCGACCAGCTCCGCGCCGGGGACTTCGAGGCGGCGGACCAGACTACGCGCGACCTCCTTATCGAGATTGCTGGCGCAGATGCTACCAAGCGTGGCTACGTGTACTGGACCGAGGCGCGGACGCTCGACGCCGCCGCGCTCGGCGCTGTCGAAAACTTGTGGCTGCACTACAGCGACGGCAAGTTCGGGTACACTGTGCAGAAAGACGTCTGGCGCCGCCAGAAGGGCGTCTTCGACCGTTTCTGCGACAAGATCGGTTGGACTACCAAGGACGAGGTCACTGGTCAAGCGCGCAAGCGCCGCTGGTTCGGTCAGTCCGAGTTTTTTTACACATTACAGGAAGCGCCGAAGGGCCACCTCCCACTAACGTCAGCGCTCAGGGGAACACAGCTGCTCAAGGCACTCCTACAGCATCCGCTCTGGGAGACAAACGACTGGAAGCGCGATCTCTAGCGTATGGAAGCTTCTTGCGTACTTGGTGCGCCACCTGCGTCGTGGCTACGCGACTAGTACATACTCTACTACGGCTAGTACTACCTAGTACCCAAAAAGCAAATATATGGACATATTAAAGGGGGGGTATCCTCAAGGACGAAATAAATCATCAAAAATAAAACATTGAAATTAGTCATCATGATTGGGCCACGTTCGAAGTTGAGACGGCGCCGAGAATTCCTCATGGCATGGGCCGCATGCATGGGAAGGGCTCAATGCGATAGCTGGGGTGTCTCTTGGGAAGCCTGGGGGCGCGGGGCGAAAGGCGCCAGGCGCTGCGATGTGGACCACTGTGTCCTCCGTCCTCGATTTTTAATTGATTAATTAATTGAAGACCTCCGCCCCGCGACCCCAAAGGCCTTGCATTCAAACAACGTGTGTTGAATGGTTTCCGACTCGCGGGATTCGCAACAGGGGCATTGCGCGTTATGAACACGCTGCATTCGGCAACGCGAGCTCCGGAGATCGTGGCAACCCAAGCGGAACTTCGTCTTCAACCTCCGCCCTTCCCGAAGGGACGAGGGGCACGTTCTGAGTAAATATTCTGGCAGGCCGAATCGTTCCTTCCGAACCATTTGCTCGTGTTTTGGAGGTACTGAATTTCCCTAAAGCCATCGGCGAGCTCGGATACCCGCGCGATGCTACGAAT